>Ga0154364_1044_pt1 | contig 30292 bp, 25 predicted proteins | sample RifGroA2_FD_115892 | JGI IMG/M metagenome (GOLD analysis project Ga0154364, IMG submission 115892) | Candidatus Rokubacteria bacterium GWA2_73_35 | reverse complement strand
CACCGCCCCCGCGGGCCCCGCGGGGGGCAGGGACCGGGCCGCGCCGGGACCACGCCGCGACACCAGGGCGTAGTAGACGACGTAGAGCGCGAACAGCACGAGCCCCGGGCCGACCATCGCCAGGAAGATGAATGGCACCTGCATGCCCATCGCGTCGGCGAGGAAGAACAGCATGATCCCGGGCGGCAGGGCGACGCCGAGCGTGCCTGCGGCGGCGACCACGCCCGCGGCGAAGGAGGGCGTGTATCCCTGCTCGAGCATGGTCGGCAACGCGATCAGCGCGAGGGTGCCGACGCCGGCGCCAATCATGCCGGCCATCGGCGCCAGGATGACGCCGATCAGGCTCACGGCCACCGCGAGGCCACCGGGGACCCGGCGCAGCAGCGCCTGAAGGCAGAGCAGCAGCTCGCGCGCGACACCGCTCTGCTGCAGCATGGCCCCCATGAAGATCAGCAGAGGGACCGCGCTCCATGCGATGTCGTCGGAGTCCGCCAGCGTGCCGTAGACTCGGAAGTAGATGGCGCCGAAGTCCGTCAGCCGCACGAGACCCAGCCCGTACCCGATGAGGCCGAACGCGAGCCCGACCCCGACGAGCACGAACGCGACGGGCAGGCCGCTCCAGATCAGCAGGCCCAGGGCGACGAACATCAGGAGCGCGGCGTTGTCGTACAGCAGGCCGGTCATGGCGCGTCGCCGCCCGGCGCCGGCGCATCCCCCGTGCCGAGCAGGAAGAGGGCGTTGCGGACCGTGACGCACGCTGCCGCGAGGAGCAGTCCGAGGAAGCCGAGCGGCACGCCGGCCTTGACCAGCCACTCGAGCGGCAGGTCGCCGAGCGCGCTCGTCCGCTCGCCCTGCACGAACGCGACCCAGGCCGCCTCCACCCCGTAGGCGACGAGGAACCAGCTCAAGGGCATGACGATCGCCAGGCAGCCGACCAGCTCGATCGACGCGACCGCTCCGGGCGCGAGCCGACCCCGGAAGATATCGACCCGGACGTGGCCGTCTCGGAGGTACGCGTAGCCGAACGACAGCATCACCAGGACGAAGAAGAGGTCGCCTCCCGCCTCGTAGAGCGCCGCGGATCCGCCGAGACGGAGAACGCGGCCGGCCACGTTGAGCACGGTGAACAGGATCAGCAGAGGCAGCGCGAGCCAGGCGAAGGCGAGCGCGAGGCCCGCTACCGCGCCCTCCAGGATCCGGCTCCAGCGGAGCAGGGCGGTGGATGTGGTCGTCATCGGCCCCGCTAGGCGCCCGCGTCCGCCCGGACCTGCTCCTCGGTGAAGCGGCACGACGGGTAACCCTGCGCCGACGCCGCCGCGAGGATCGCGTCGGCGTGCCCGGCCAGCGCCGTCCACGCCGGGCGCGGGTCGCTCGTGGAGAGCGCGCGGGCGACGTGCCGGAACAGGGTCAGGCACGAGACGAGCTTCAGGGCGTCGACGGGCGACCCCATCAGCGCCTGGAGCCGCGCGGGCCGCTGGCCCGTCAGGTGCGCATGCACCGCCGCGACCGCCTCGCCGAGACGCGGCCCGAGCACTGGATCGCGCAGGTACAGGGCGGCCTCGCCGGCGTCGGCGAGGCCGAAGTAGGTGGCGGTCGACGACCTGCCGAGCCCTGCGAGCTGGGGGAAGACGTACCAGATCCAGTGGCCCGTCTTGCGGCCCGCGCGCAGCTCGGCGAGCGCGGCGGCGAACCCGGCCCGGGGATCCTCCTGCGCCCTGCGGAAGCGGTCCAGGTCAGGCATTAACCTCCGGCCTGGCGCGGCCGCGCGCGCACGGCCCCGACACCTGGTACTTCCGGCCGAGCAGCCGCTTCAGCGCGGTGACCAGCCGCCAGGTCAGGTAGGCCCTGGTGAACGCGAGCGCCTCGCGGCCGTCGCTGAAGGGGTTCCTGGTGCCGCCGAGCTCGACCAACGCCAGCACCTGCTCGGCGACGCTGACCGGGCAGCCCGGGAGACGCAGGAAGGGCGCGCGCCTGGCCCGGGCGATCGTGCGCCTGACCGACACCATCTTGGCGTAGATGTCCGAGTGCCGGGCGTGGCGCGGGTCCCTGGTGGCGCGGTCCTTGTACACGTTCCGGACCTGCACCGGGGTGCCCGCGAGGGCGCCCTCCCAGTTGGCGCAGTCGCCGACGAACACGACCTTCTCGCCGGGCCCGGCGTCGATCGGCCCACGGTAGGCGCCGAAGACGACGTGCAGCCGCTTCATCCTCGCGTCGCACTGCGTGTCGTAGAGGCGCAGGATCTCGATGGCCTCCTCGGTGGCGCCCGGACAGCCGCCCCAGCAGTAGTCGGTCTGCTCGGCCTCGGGCGGCGGGCCGGCGTAGGCGGTGATCGCGGTGCCCTCGAAGTACTTCTCCACGCGGACGAGGCCGACCTCGAAGCCCGCCGCCCGCGCCCTCGCCTGCGCCAGCGTCACGTCGCCGCCGAGGCCGATCCGGGCGAGGTCGCAGGTCCCGAAGCCGCGCTCCTCGGCCAGGCGGATGTGCTCGACCTCGCGGGCGTTCACGCCGATGATGGCGCAGCACACCGCGTCGAACGCCACCTGGTTGTTGCCCATGATGACGAGGTGGAGCGGGAACGGCCTGGGCGTGAGCATGCGCCCCGCGCCGGCGATGATCGCGTCGATAATCAGGAACTGCGGCTGGATGATGTACTGCAGGTCGGCGATCTTCTCGCCGAGGCGGTGGTCGTGGTCGATCAGCCGGTGGCGGTCGTCCTGGAGGCCGATGTAGTTCTTGGTGCCGAAGGTCACCGTGGTCCACGGGTGGGCCTTGAACTTCGGCATGTTCACGAAGAAGTCGGCGCGCGCCACCGGCTCGGGGGTGAACACGTAGTCGCGCAGGCGCCCGGCGTGGGTCAGGGGGATCTCGACCTGCCGGCACTCCTCGAAGTAGTACGTCTTCACGTTCGGGACCCGCCGGACCATGGCCGCGAAGCCCGACTGCGCGAACGCCGAGCGCGTCGGGATGGTGATCCCGCAGCGCTCGCCGACGGCGAGCTCCGTCATGTCCGCGCCCGCGACGTCCCGGAGCGCCCGCAGGACGCCCTCGCCGACTTCCGCGCGGGTGTGCGCGTGCGGGTAGAACCGGCCGGCCACGACGAGGTTCGGCTTCACGAGGGTCCGGCCGAAGGGCCGGAGGCCCAGCTCGACGAGCCCCTCGCGCACGATCGCGCGGATCGCCTCGGCGTCGTACGCCGCGCAGTGACGAAGGATGACCCGCGGGTCGCTGGTCGGCTTCATGCGGGATCGCCCCGGAGCCTACGCGGGTCGTCCGGGGCCTGTCAAACGGGGCGGCGTCGCCGGGCGGCTCGCCTTTCCCGTGCCGGCGTTGTAGGCTGCGGCCACGGCGCCGTCGGCCGGCGCCACGAGGCCAGGATGGACGACACGCGGTACTACGCATTCCAGAGCCGGTGGTCGGAGCCGGCCGAGTTCGCGCCCCTCCTCGCCCCCCTGTCGGCCGGCGCGCCGGCGGTGGTCGAGGCCGTCGCCGGGCTCGTCCTCCACCCCGTGCTCGTCGCGCGGCGCGGCGTGACGCCCCACGCCGGCAGCGGGGACGACGCCGAGAGCCGCACGGTGCGCGAGCTGCTCCGCCGCGTCCTCGCGCGCGACGGGCGCCCGCTCGCCGCGGCGCGCGCGCCCGAGCGGCGGTTCATCGGCACGTGCCGCGACTACGCGCTGCTCGTGTGCAGCGTCCTCCGGCACCAGGGCATCCCGGCGCGGCTGCGCGTCGGGTTCGCCGACTACTTCGTGCCGGGCTTCCACGAGGATCACTGGCTCTGCGAGTACCGGGACGGCGCCGGCTGGCGGCTGGCCGACGGCGAGCTCGACGCGGCGACGCGGCGCGAGTACGGGGTCGCCTTCGAGGCGTGGGACGTGCCGCGCGACCGCTTCCTGACGGCTGGCCAGGCCTGGCGCGCGGTGCGCCGCGGCGCGCTCGCCCCCGAGCGCTTCGGGGTCTCCTTCATCGGGCTCAGCGGCGCGTGGTTCGTCGGCGGTAGCGTGCTCCGCGACCTCGCCGCGCTCAACAAGCAGGAGCTGCTGCCGTGGGACTACTGGGGCCTCGCCCGCCACCTGGCGCCGGGGAGCGGCGTGCCCGACGCGGTCGCCGCGCGGCTCGACGCGCTTGCGGGCGTCGTCGCCGCCGAGCCGCCCGATCCCGCCGCCGTGCGCGCCGCGTACGACGGCGACGAGGCGGTGCGGGTGCCGGCCGTCGTCCGGAGCTTCCCGCGCGGCGGGCCGCTGGACGTCGACCTCACGGCCATGTGAGGGGCGCGAGGCCGAGGTCGTCGTGCCCGCCAACCTGACGCCCGAGTACAGGGCCGCGGAGGCCGCGTTCCGCAAGGCGCGCGACCCGCGCGAGCGGCTCGAGTGCCTCCGGGAGATGCTGCGCGTGATCCCCAAGCACAAGGGGACCGACCACCTCCAGGGCGACATCAAGCGGCGGATCAAGGAGCGGTCCGAGGAGCTCGAGCGGCCCCAGCGGGGCGGGGCGCGCAGCGGGCCGGCGCTCATGGTCCGGCCCGAGGGCGCGGCGCAGCTCGCGCTGCTCGGGCCGCCGAACGCGGGCAAGTCGTCACTGCACGCGCGGCTGACGGGCTCCGGCGCGCACGTCGCGCCGTATCCCTTCACGACCGGGTATCCCGAGCCCGGGATGATGCCCCACGAGGACATCCGCTTCCAGCTCGTGGACCTGCCGGCCGTCTCGCCCGAGCGCCCGGTGTCGTGGCTCGCGAGCGCGCTCGAGACGGCCGACGCGGCGCTGCTGGTCGTGGACCTCGGCGACGTCGCGGTCGTGGAGCAGGTCGAGGCCGTGCACGCCGTCCTGCGCGAGCGGCGCGTGACGCTCACGGACTGGCGGGAGCCCGCGGCGGAGGCCGCCGGGGCCTCGGCGGCGGGCGACGACGATCCCTTCGCGCTGCGCCTGCCGGCGCTGCTGCTCGCCAACAAGGCGGACGGCCTCGCCGACGCGGACGCGGAGCTCCGCGTCTTCCTCGAGGTCGCGGGGCTTCGCTATCCCGCCCTCGCCGTGTCCGCGACGACGGGGCGGGGGCTCGGCCAGATCGGCCCGTGGCTCTTCGGCCACCTCGGCATCGCGCGCGTCTACACCAAGGCGCCGGGGCGTCCGCCCGACCTCGGCCGGCCGTTCGTCCTGCACCGCGGCCAGACCGTCGAGGACGTCGCGCGGCTCGTGCACAAGGACTTCGCCCGGACGCTCAAGTACGCGCGCGTGTGGGGGCGCGCCGGGTTCGCCGGACAGCACGTGGGGCGCGAGCACCCGGTGGCCGACGGCGACGTGGTCGAGCTCCACGTCTGAAGCGTCACGCCTCTTTCGCTCGCTCCCGCAGCACGAACTTCTGGATCTTGCCCGTGGAGGTCTTGGGCAGGGGGCCGAAGACGACGTGCCCGGGCGCCTTGTAGTGGGCGAGGTTGTCGCGGCACCACCGGATGAGATCCTCGGCGGTCGTGGGCGGCGCGCCGGGCTTCAGGGTCACGAACGCGCACGGGACCTCGCCCCATTTGAGGTCGGGCCGCGCGACCACAGCGGCCTCCATCACGGCCGGGTGGCGGTAGAGCACTTCCTCGACCTCGAGCGAGGAGATGTTCTCGCCGCCCGAGATGATGATGTCCTTCGAGCGGTCCTTGATCTCCATGTAGTTGTCGGGGTGCCAGACGGCGAGATCGCCCGTGTGGAGCCAGCCTCGGCGGAAGGCCTCCCGCGTGGCGCGGGGATTCTTGAGATAGCCCTTCATCACCGTGTTACCGCGGAGCATCAGCTCGCCGAGCGCGGTGCCGTTACGCGGCACGGGCTTCATGGTGCGCGGGTCCGCCACGATGAGATCCTCGAGCGTCGGGTAGCGCACGCCCTGCCGCGCCATCTTCTCGACGCGCGTGCCGCGGTCGAGCCCGTCCCACGCCTGCTGCCAGGCGCAGAGGGTGGCCGGGCCGTAGGTCTCGGTGAGGCCGTAGAGGTGGGTGACGCGGAAGCCCATCGCCTCCATGGCGGCGATGACGGCCGAGGGGGGCGCGGCGCCGCCCGTCGCGATCTCGACGACGTGGTCGAGCTTCACCCTCGCCGCGTCCGGGGCGTGGATCAGCGTCGTCATCACGATGGGCGCGCCGCACATGTGGGTGACGCCGTGGCGCCGGATGGCGGGGAAGATGAGTGCCGGGTCGACGCGGCGGAGGCAGACGTGGGTGCCGCCCGCGGCCGTCACCGCCCAGGTGTAGGTCCAGCCGTTGCAATGGAACATGGGCAGCGTCCAGAGGTAGACCGCGCGCGAGGTCAGGCCGAAGGCGAGCGCGTTGCCGAGGGCGTTCAGATAGGCGCCGCGGTGATCGTAGACGACGCCTTTCGGGTTGCCCGTGGTGCCCGACGTGTAGAGGAGGCAGATGGCCTGCCACTCGTCGGCGGGCCCGCGCCAGGCGTGCTCGGGATCGCCCTCGGCGAGGAAGGCCTCGTAGTCCTTCTCGCCCAGCAGCGTGCCGCCCTCGTGCAGCGCGTCGTCGATGTCGATGATCGTGAGCTTGCGCTTCACCATGCCGAGGGCCCGGTCGATCGTGTCGGAGAACTCGCGGTCGGTGATCAGCACCTTGGCCCCGCCGTGCTCGAGCATGAACGCGATGGACCGCGCGTCGAGGCGGTAGTTGAGGGCGTTGAGCACCGCGCCCGCCATCGGGACGCCGTAGTGGGCTTCGAGCAGGGCCGGCACGTTGGGCGCCATGACCGCCACCGTGTCGCCGCGGCCGACCCGGCGTCGGCGCAGCGCCGAGGCCAGGCGCCGGCAACGCGCGTCGAACTCGGCGTATGTGAAGCTCCGCTCGCCGTGGATGACGGCGGGCTTGTCGGGGTAGACGCTCGCCGCCCGCGCCAGGAAGGAGAGCGGGGACAGGGGCACGTAGTTGGCCGGCCCGCGGTCCAGATCCCGCTCGTACTGGTTCACGCGGACGCGAGCTCGCTGTGTGACGATCCTGCGGCGCTGTGGCACGGTATCTTCCTCCGCGTTCGTGGTTGCTTCCGGTTCGTGGGGATGATAGGACGACGGCCGGGCCGGGTAAAGACGCGGCCACGAGGAGGATGGCGGCGGGAGCGGTCAGGGCCGGAGGTCGAGCTCCACGCGCCCGATCCCGGCGGCCTCGACGAAGGGGACGCGGCGCGTGGGCGCGCCGAGCCGCGCGGCGTCCACGCCGCCGCCGGCGAGCGCCTGACGGACGACGTCGAGCCGGCGTGCGGTCAGCTCGCGGAGCGCCTCGGGCGGCGCCGGCGCATCGGGCGACGCCGGCGGCGCCGCCCGCTTGAGCGCGTCCACGTCGGCCCGGGTGAGGACCGGGACGAGCGCCGCCCTGAGCGCCGGCGCGTCGCGGAGGAACGCGGCGACGCGGTCGAGGTGCGGCCCCATGCCGGGGCCGAGGCGCGCGGTGCCCGCCTCGAAGCGGACGGGGTCGATCGCGACCGCCTCCACCTTCGAGTCCTCGCTGAAGAAGAGCGAGCCGACCTTGGCGAACGGCAGCGCGAGGAGCCGGATGGCGAGGTTGCGCACGACGGCCCACACCGTCTCCTGGAAGTCGAACTCGCGCGTGCCGAGGTCGCCGGAGACGGGCACGGACAGCCGGAGCTCGCCGCGGGCGTCCTTCATCAGCGCGACCAGGAAGCCGAGCGGGAGGCCGAGGCGGCGCTCGACCTCGTCGTCGCCCTCGGGCTCGGCGACCTCGAGCTGGCGCAGCAGGACGTCGTGGCGCGCGTCGAGCCGGGTGCCCTCGAGCGTGTAGCGCGCGGCGATGCTGAGGTGGCCGCGCGTCGCCCGCCAGGAGGTGAAGCGCTCGAGGTAGGGGTTGGCGCGGGGGACGAGGTAGTCGCGGACGTCCACCGTAAGCTGGACGCGCGGCCGGTCGCCGGTCGCGAGCTCGCCGCCGAGCGCGAACGAGGCGCCGCCCGGCAGGGCGCCGCGCGCCGTGACGCGCGCGCGGCGGCCCGGTGCCGTCGCGAGGCCGGTGAGCGCGACCTCCACCGCGGACAGCTCCTCCACGAAGGCCGGCGTCGTGGTGTAGTCGACGAACCGCGCCGAGGCGCGCTCGAGGCTGAACGCGCCGACCTCGACGGTCGTCGCCGCCCCGGTCGATCCCGGCGCCGGGGGCCCGGCGGGTGACGGAGCCCCGGCCGGCGCCGTCGCGCCGGCGGCCGGCGCCGCGGCCCCGCGCGGCGTCACCAGCCGCCGCAGGAGGATCTGCCCCTGCGCGTCGCGCTCGATCAGGAGCCGGGGGCGGCGCAGCCGCACGCTCTGGAGCGCGACCCGCCCCGGCCAGGCGAGGTCGATCCCGGCGACGTCCACGCGGCCCACCGTGACCAGCGGGCGGTCGCCGTCGCCGAGCCTCACGCGCTGCAGACGCGCCTGACCGTCGAGCCTCACGGCGAGGGGCTCGAGCGCCACCGTCACGCCGACCTCGCCGCTCACGCGTCCCGTCAGCCGGCCTTCGATCGGCAGGTAGGGCTGCGCCGGCCCGAGCTCGACGCCCTCGAGCACCGCGCGCGCCTCGAGCCGCACCGGGTCGAGGGCGAGCGTCCCCTCGACGTCGAGCGTTCCGGCTTCCGGGGTCGGCGACGTGAGCCGGAGCTTCACGGGGCCGCGCGCCGGCCAGGTGAAGTCGCGGACGGCGAGGCGCGCGCCGGCGACCTCGAAGCGCGCGGGCGGCGTCGTGATCCCGTCCACGATGCTGACCGCCCCCTCCTCGAAGACTCCCTCGCGCAGGCGGAGCTCGAACGCGGGGCCGGGGCCGGGGCTCGCGCCGGCGGGCGGCGCCGCCAGGGGGGCCTTCGGCGGGGGCGACGCGGGGAGGCGCTCGAAGAGCGCGCGCAGGTTGAAGCGCCGGTCGCGGTCGCGCTCGATGAGGGCCCACGACCCCCGCACGTGCACGCGGTCCACCGTGACCCGGCCGGGCCACGCCGCGTCGATGCCCGTCACGTCCAGGCGCCCGACCGTGAGCACGTCGCGCCGGCCGTCGGAGATCGCCAGGCGGCGGAGGCCGACGTCGCCGCGCGCGGTGAGGCGGGGCGCCGGTACCAGCGGGCCGGCCACCGCCAGGCTGGCGTCCACGCGCGCGCCGACGCGCGCCGGGAACCCGAGGTAGGGCTGGGCGAGCGCGAGGTCCGCGCCCCTGAGCGCCAGGCGCACGTCCACGCTCGCGGGCTCGCCTCCCACAGTGCCTTCAGCAGTGAGCGTGCCGCCCCCGGGCAGGGTGGCGTCGAGCGCGAGCCGCGCCGGCGCGCGCGCCGGCCACGTCACGTCCCGGAGCGTCACGTCCAGGCGCGGCACCTCGAAGCGCGCGGGCTCGGCGGCGCTCTCGTCCACGAGCAGGAGGCTGCCGCGCTCGACGAGCACCTCGCCGACCGAGATCGCGGGGCCCGCGCGCGGCGCGGCGCCGGCGCTGGGCGCGGGCGGGGGGCCCGCGGGCCGCGCCGGCGCGAGCCGGGCGGCGAGCCCCAGGCGGCCCTCGCGATCGCGCTCGATCAGCGCGCGAGGCTCTCCGAGTCGGAGCCGCGCCGCGCTGACGCGCTCCGGCCACGCCACGTCGAGGCCGGTCACCTCCAGGCGCCGGACGGAGAGCAGCGTCTTCGGGCCCTCGCGGAGGGCGAGCGGCGAGGCGCCCACGTCGCCGCGCACGCGCGCGGTCAGCGCGCCGGCCCAGGCGACGCTGGCCGTCACGTCGCCGCGCACGCGGCCGCGGAGCCCGCTCGCGGCGGGCACGTACGCGGCGAGCCGCCCGACGCGGACCGCCTCGAGCCGGAGACCCAGCTCGGCCTTCCAGGCGAGCGCGGGCGGCGGCGCGGTGAGCTCCGCCGTGCCGCTCGCGTCCACCTGGCCGCCGTCGCGCAGGCGCGCGCTCACCTCGACGCGGGCGGGCCCGCGCGCCGGCCACGCGAGGCCCTCGCCGGCGAGGCGCAGCCGCTCGACGTCGAAGCGGGCGACGTCGGCGCGCGGGTCCGCGAGCACGCCGCGCGCGGTCAGCTCGACGCGGCCCACGCTGAGGGCCTCGCCGCGGCGCCGGGCGTCGGCGAGCGTGAGCCGCACCGAGGGCGCGCTCACCCGAGGCCCGGCGGGGCCGCGGCCCCGCGCCTCCACGCCGGTGAGCGAGACGTCGGCCTGGAGCCGCGTGCCGTCCGCCGCGGTGTGCTCGACCTGGAGCGAGGCGTTGACGCTGCCGCGCTCGGGCACGATCGGCGGCTCGGGCGGCAGGTAGAGCCGGAGCAGCGCGAGGTCCACGTCTCTCAGGATGGCCGTGGCGTGGAGCTCGAGCGGGTCGAGCCTGAGCCGGGTGAGCCACGCCGACACCGTCGCGCCCTCGACGCTCACGCGCGCGGTGGCCACGCCCTGGACGTCCTCGCGGCGGCTCGACAGGCGGCTCGCCTCGACCACGAGATCCCGCACCCGCCACGCGCGCGCGGGCGTGAGCGTGCGGTCCTCGATCACGAGCCGGTCGCCGCGCACCGCGGCCCGGCCGACGGTCACCGCACCGGCGCCGAAGGCGATGTCCTCCGCGGTCACGCGCAGCGCGGGCGCCGTCACGACGTGCGCCGGGCGACGCAGCTCGAGCCCGCTGAGCCCCGCGTCCACCGCGAGCCGTGTGCCGCGGCGGGCGTCGTGGGCCACGCGCACGGAGGCGTTGACGACGCCGCGCTCGGGTCGCACCGGCAGGCCGGGCGGCAGGTAGAGGCGGACGAGCGCCGCGTCCACGTCGCGGAGGATCGCCATCGCCTGCAGCTCGAGCGGCGCGAGCCGGAGGTCGCTGACCCAGAGGGACACGGGCGAGCCCGCCACCACCGCGCGCGCGGTCGCGACCCCGGCGGGACCCTCCCGGGCGCTCGACAGGTCGCGCGCCTCGAGGGCGACGCCGTCGGCCCGCCAGCGCCGGACGGGCGTGAGCCGCGCGTCCTCCAGCACCAGGGTGCCGCCGTCCACCGCGAGCCGCCCGAGGGCGACGCCGCCGGGGCGGATGCGAAGGTCGTCCACCCGGACGCGCACGGAGGGCGCGGTGAGATAGGCGCCGTGCTGCCCGGGTCGCTGCAGCTCGACGCCGGCGAGATTCGCGTCGAGCGCGATGCGGGTGCCGCCGGACGCGTCGCGCTCGATCGTCCCCGACGCGTCGATCACCCCGCGGGACGGGCTCGCCGGGCTGGCGGGCGGCAGGTAGAGCCCGAGCAGCGAGGCATCCACCTGCCGCGCGATGGCCGTCGCCCGGAAGCGCAGCGGGCGCAGCCCGACGTCCGTCACCCAGAGCGAGACGGGCGCGCCCGCTACGACCGCGCTCACCGTCACGACGCCGGGCGGCGCCGCGGGCAGGGTGGACACGCCCCGCGCCTCCAGCGTGAGGGCCTCCACGCGCCAGGTGCGCGGCGGCGTGAGCGTGCGGTCCTCGATCTCGACGGCGCCTCCGACGAGCGCGAAGCGCTCGAGCGAGAGCGCGAGCCCGGTTCCCCCGCCGCCCTCGCGGGCGAGGAGATCGGAGACGTTGAACGCGCTCGGCCCCGTCCTGACGATGCGGAGCGTCGGCGCCTCGAGGGTGCCGCCCGTGAGGCGCAGGTGGCCGCGGAGGAGATCGCGGACGCTCAGCCGGAGCTCGAGCCGCGCGACCGTCGCCAACGGGCGCTGGTCCCGGTCGAGCACGCGGAGTCCGTGGAGGGCGACGCGGCCGTCGCGGAGGCCCACGTCGACACGGGCGAGGGTGACCGCGCGGCCCGTGGCCGCCGCGACTCGCCAGACCACGACCCGGCGGGCGATCCCGGGCAGGGCCAGGAACCCGCTCACCGCCAGCGCGACGAGCGCGACGGCCGCGATGACGGCGAGACGAACCGCGCGGCGTCGGCTCACGATGATCCGGCTCCCCCTCGCCGAGAGCATACCGCGTCGGCCCCCGACCCAGCGAGGCGACACGCGGCGGCTGGCGCGGCGAGCGCTCGCGGCCGCCGCGCCCGGGGGGGCGCTGGTATAGTCAGCGCGTGAGCGCCGACGAGCTGCCGCTGACCGACGTCACGATCCTGGACCTCACGCGGGTGCTCGCCGGCCCCTACTGCACGCGCCTGCTGTGCGACCTCGGCGCCCGCGTCATCAAGATCGAGCGCCCCGGCGAGGGCGACGAGATGCGCCGCGGCTACCTGCAGCTCGAGCCCGACCGCACGGACCAGAGCACCTACTTCACGCGTGTGAACGCCGGCAAGGAGAGCGTCGCCGTCGACCTGGCGCGTCCCGAAGGCCGGGCGATCGTCCGCGACCTGGCGCGCGTGGCCGACGTGGTGGTGGAAAACTTCATGCCGGGCGTCGTCGCCAGGCTCGGCTGCGACTACGAGACGCTCCGCGCGGTCAGGCCCGACCTCGTCTACTGCTCGATCTCGGGCTTCGGCCAGACGGGCCCGTGGCGCTCGCGGCCCGCGTTCGCCCACATCGTCAACGCGATCTCGGGTCTGATGCACCTCGACCAGGGCGACGAGCCGGCGCCGCGGGCCTCCAACCTCCAGGCCGCCGATGTCCTCGCCGCGACGCACGCGGCGACCGCGGTCCTGGGCGCGCTGATCCGCCGAGGCCGCAGCGGGCGCGGCGCGTACCTCGACGTGTCGATGCTCGAGGCGCTCATCGGCGCCGACAGCGTCAGCTACGCGGCCGTGCTCAACGGCGGCGCCGAGCACGGCAACCCGCGCCCCGGCATGGTGGTCGCGCGCGTGGGCGATCGCTTCGTCGCCTTCCAGTTCGTCGGTGCCCCGCAGCTCTGGTCACGGCTGCTCGCCGCCATGGAGCGGCCCGACCTCGACCGGGACCCGCGCTTCGACACCAGCGAGAAGCGGCGCACGAACTGGGGCGCGCTGCGGCCGATCGTCGAGGCGTGGCTCGCCGCGTTCCCCACGGCCGATGCGGCGCTCGAGGCGCTCGCGGCCGCGCGCATCCCGTGCGCGCCGGTTCTCCGCCCCGCCGAGGTGATCGCCGCGCGCCACCTGGCCGAGCGGGGATTCTTCCCGGCGGTGCCGCATCCCGTCCGCGGCGCGGTGCGCGTCACCGCGAGCCCCTTCCGGCTCGACGGCGCGCCGCTCGGTCCGCGGGGGCCTGCCGCCTACCGCGTCGGTGAGCACACGCGCGCCGTGCTCGCGGGCCTGCTCGGCTACCCGGCCGCGCGCATCGACGAGCTCGCCCGCTCGGGCGTCGTCGAGGCCCCCGGATCGCCGCCGCCCGTCGCGACCTGAGCGGCGGGGGCCCTTCCTTTGGACGCTGCGCCTGGGCTATCCTGCCTGCGCGCGCCCCGCAGCCCGGGGCGCGGGGGAGGGACGGCATGGAGCTGCTCGTCGCGAGAGCCTCGTGATCATCGACTGCCACGGGCACTACACGACGGCGCCGAAGGAGCTGGAGGCCTACCGGCAGCGACAGGTCGCGGCGCTCGGCGATCCCTCGCACGCGCCGGCCAGGGGGGCGCTCCACATCAGCGACGACCAGATCCGAGAGTCCGTGGAGACGGCGCAGCTCCGGCTCCAGCGGGAGCGCGGGACCGACGTCACGCTCTTCTCGCCCCGGGCGGCCGGCATGGCCCATCACGTCGGCGACGCGACGACGAGCCTGCACTGGTCCGAGGTCTGCAACGACCTGATCCAACGCGTCTGCGCCCTCTACCCCCGCAACTTCGTCGGCGTCTGCCAGCTCCCCCAGTCGCCGGGCGTGCCGCCGGCCACCTGCGTGGAGGAGCTCGAGCGCTGCGTGAAGGACCTCGGCTTCGTGGGATGCAACCTGAACCCGGACCCGTCGGGCGGCTACTGGACCGACCCGCCGCTGACCGACCGCTGGTGGTATCCGCTCTACGAGAAGATGGTCGAGCTCGACGTGCCGGCGATGGTCCACGTCAGCTCGTCGTGCAACCCCGCCTTCCACTTCACCGGCGCCCACTACATCAACGGCGACACGACGGCGTTCATGCAGTTCCTGACCGCCGACCTGTTCGGGGACTTCCCGACCCTGAAGTTCGTCATCCCGCACGGCGGCGGCGCCGTGCCGTACCACTGGGGGCGCTATCGCGGGCTGGCGCAGGACATGGGGCGGCCGCCCCTCGGGGAGCACCTGCTGCACAACGTCTTCTTCGACACGTGCGTGTACCACCTCCCCGGGATCGAGGTGCTGGTGAAGGTCGTGCCGCTCGACAACATCCTCTTCGCCTCGGAGACGGTGGGCGCCGTCCGCTCCATCGACCCGGAGACCGGGCACCACTTCGACGACACCAAGCGCTACGTCGACGCGATTCCGTGGCTGACGGCGGAAGACCGGCGTAAGATCTTCGAGGGCAACGCGCGGAGGGTCTACAGCCGCCTGAGCGCGAAGCTCGACGCACGGTAGCTCGCGACGGGAGAAAGGCGCATCCATGCCGGAGATCCCTCGCCTCAACGGTGTGATCAAGGCGCTCGAGCAGGGCACGACGGCGTTCGTCGGATTCGCCCCCGTGGACATCGAGCACGCCGTCGCCCTGGCCGGTTCTCCCCTCGACGGCGTCGCCTTCGAGATGGAGCACGCCCCGCTGACCACGACGGGGCTGCGCGACGCGCTGCAGTACATGCTGGACCGGCGCCAGATCCTCGACGCCGGCACGCTCGCGCCCAGGGTGACGCCGCTCGTGCGGATCCCGCCCAACGGCGGCGAGATGAACCAGTGGATCGCCAAGCAGGTGCTCGACATCGGCGTGTTCGGCATCATCTTCCCGCACGTGAGCACCGTGGCGGAGGCGCGGAACGCCGTCAGCGCCTGCCGCTATCCGCGGCTGCCGGGCGCGCCGCTCCACGACCCGCCGGGCATCCGGGGCGACGCGCCGATGCGCGCCGCGCGGTACTGGGGGCTCTCGCAGCAGGAGTACTACGCGCGCGCCGACGTGTGGCCGCTGGCGCCCCAGGGGGAGATCCTCGTGATCATCCAGTGCGAGGAGGTGCGGGCGATCGAGAATCTCCCCCGGATCCTGAAGGAGGTTCCGGGGATCGGCGTGGTCCTGATCGGCGAGGGCGACCTGAGCCAGGAGCTGGGCCACCCGCGGGCCTACGAGCATCCCGTCGTCGCCGCGGCGATCGACCGCATCCTCGCGATCTGCCGTGAGCACGGCGTCCCGTGCGGCCATCCCCACCCGGACGCGCGCAACATCGAGCGCCTGATCGCGAGCGGCTACCGCTTTCTCATGCCGAGCGCGCCGCGCTCGTTCGCGGTGCTCGAGCAGGGGCGCAAGCTCGCCGGGCGGAGCTGACCCGGTCCACGGCGCCGTCGCGTGCGCCCGCCTACCGCGGCTCGAAGGACGCCGGGTCCCGGATCAGCAGGGCCGCGCGGCCGATGACCGCGCCCCGCTCGATGCGCTCGTGCAGGGCCTCCGCCTCGGCCATGGGGCGGATGTCGGTGACCATCGGCCACACCGCGCCGCGGGCGACGAGCTCGAGGGTCTCGAGGATCTCGGCGCGCGTGACGTAGCGGCTGCCGAGCAGGTCGAGCTCCTTCAGGAGCATCTGGCGGGCGTCCACCCGGAAGACCTGGCCGGCGCCTCCGAGCGTGACCAGCCGTCCCCTGACGGCGAGCGCCTGGACCGCCTGCTCCAGGGTCGCGCTCGTGGAAACGTAATCCACGGCGACGTCGACGCCGCGTCCGCCGGTCAGGTCGCGCAGCGCCCCGGCGACGTCGCTGCGGGCGGCGTCCACCGTCTCGTCGGCGCCGGCCTGGCGACAGGCGCCGAGCTTCTCGGCGGCGATGTCGACCGCGATCACCCGCGCGCCGGCCCACTTCGACAGCATGATCTGGTGGATGCCGAGGCCGCCCCCGGCGCCGAACACGGCGACCGTCTCGCCGGGCCGGGTGCGCGTCCGGCGGTTCACCTTGTAGGGCGTGGCGAGGGCGTCGGAGATGACGCCGATCTCGGCCGCGTGAGCGCGGTGGTCGAGGCCCGCCGGGAGCGGCAGGAAGTTGCGCGCCGGGAGCCTGACGTACTCGGCGTAGCCGCCGTCGCATTCCTTGCCGACGTTGCCGCCGGAGTTCTCGCAGAGCGGCTCCAGGTTGGCGAGGCACATGCGGCAGTGACCGCAGAAGAGATAGTAGTACGCGGTCACCGCGTCGCCCACCCGGAGGCCGGTCACGCCCGCGCCGACCTCGACGATCTCGCCGGTGATCTCGTGGCCGATGACGCGCGGGCACGCGAGCGGGATGCGCCCGGCCTTGTAGTGCTGGATGGTGAGGCCCGAGCCGCACGCCAGCACGCGCGCCACCGCCTCGCCCGGGCCGGCGGCCGGATCGGGAAGCTGCTCGAGCCTGAACGGGGCGCCGGGCGCGTGCAGGACCAGGGCCTTGATGGGATCCTCCTCACTCGGCGAACATGAAGTTCGCGGCCTTGAGGAACAGCGTGCGGTTGGCGCCGTCCGAGTGCAGGAAGGCGGCCGCGTCGCGCACGAGCTTCTCGACGCCGGCCTCCCTCATGTAGCCGTGGCCGCCGTGGATCTCGAGGCACCAGGTCGCGACCTTCCAGGCCGCCTGCGAGGCCATGACCTTGGGCAGCGCGCCGAGCGTCCGGTCCCAGCCGTGCTCCTGATGGTCGGCGAGCCAGCAGGCGCGGTGGATGTAGGAGCGGGAGGCGTCGATCAGCATGCGCATCTCCGCCAGCTGGGCGCGGACGCCGTCGTGCTCGATCAGCGGCCGACCCCCCTGGACGCGCACCCTCGCCCACTGGACCGCCTTCTCGTACGCCGCCACGGCGACGCCGAGGACGCTGGCCCCGGCGTAGGCGTTCGACTGCGGAAAGAACTCGGCGAGCACGTCGAAGCCGTGACCGACCGCGCCGACGACGTTCGCGTCGGGGATGACGCAGTCCTGGAAGACGAGCTCGGCGTTGTTGGCGAGGCGCTCGCCCATCTTGTCGTGGACCAGGCCGATCGTGAACCCCGGGCGGTCGCGCTCCAGGAGGAAGCAGGTCGAGCCCCGGGCCAGCGGCCGGTCCTTCTCGGTCTGCACGAACACGAGGTAGTGGCTGGCTCGGTTGCCGTTGGAGATGAAGTGCTTCATGCCGTTGACGATCCAGCCGCCGGCGGTCTTGACGCCCCTGGTGCTGAACGGGGTCGGGTGCGGCAGCAGGTAGTCGGACGCGTGATCGGGCTCGGTGATGCCGATGGCGAGCATGCCCCGCGGGTCCCTGGCGAATGCCGGCAGCACGCGCCCGCGCTGCTCCTCGTTCAGCGCCTTCTGCATGATCTGGGCGATCTTCAGCGTCTGGGCGAAGATCACCGACACCCCGAGGTCGCCCCGCCCCAGCTCCTCGATCACCATGGCCGTGGTGAGCGAATCGGTGCCGAGGCCGCCGTACTCCCTGCCGAGCGTCATGGTGCGGAGGCCGACCTCGTGCGCCCGCTCGACGATCTCCCACGAGTAGCACTCCGCGGGATCCTGCCTGGCGTCCAGCGCCGCCGCTCGCGGCAGCACCTGGTGCTCGACGAAACGGCGCACCGTGTCCAGGATCGCCTGCTGCTCTCTGGTACGGATGAACATAGGCTCCATCGGCGTCCCACCTCGGTCTTCGGACTCGGCCGGCACAGGCCCGCGCAAGTGTAGCGCAAGTCGGCGGGGCGCAGGCGCTCGAGCGCCTCCGCGAGGGGACTTACGACCGCGTCCGGCTGGCCCGGCCAGAGGTTGAACCGGTCGAGGAACTTCTTGCTCGCACACACCTGGATGTTCTGGGCGCCGACTTTCTTCCGGCGGTCTACCGCGGCTCGAAGTACACCGCGCCGAACAGCGCCGCGCTCCGGCTCCGGGTGTCGTTGGAGTGGGCCTCCAGGCCGACGAAGTTCGTCGGGCGCGGCTCGTCCCCGAAGACGCGCCGGTAGTCCTCTGCGACGTCCCGCGTCTGGCGGTGCCACCGGCCGACGCCGGCCGGGCCCGAGCGGACGACGATCAGCACGCGCTGGAAGATCTCGAACAGGTCCGGCTGGGTCTCGGCGCCGACCGGCGCGGTCGTGTCCCAGACGTACGCGATGCCCTTCATCCCCTCGAACACGACCATCACCCGGGCGGCCTGGTCGTTGCGCCGGCGGTCCCGGACGTCGCCGCCCTCGGGCAGGACGAGGGGCTTCCACTCCCAGACCAGCCGGGGGGTGCGTCGCAGGTCGACCTTCAGCGCGCGCCCGAGCCTCGCGGACTCGTTGTCGGTGGTGAGGCGGAGCGCGTGGCGGCCGTCGTCCACGACGATCGCCGGCGGCTGCTTGAACGCCGGGCGCTCGTAGAACGGATAGGTCCGCCACGCGCCGCCGAGGTCGAGGGGGCCCGCCTGGCGTGACTCCCAGTCGTCCACGCGGACCGCGCCCGAGGGCCCGGCGCCGAGCAGCAGCGCCGTCGCGAGCCCCCCGAGGGCGAGGCTCACCCAGGGGCGCAGCGGGGCGTCCCCCCGGTCACTTGAGGGCCGTGCCGAAGAGCTTGCGCATCTCCTCCCAGGACTGCCGGTCCACCTCCGCATTGTAGGCGAGCGGCAGGTTGTACTTCTTGCCGTTCTCGGTCGCCGCGGGGTTGGTGAAGCCGTGGACGGCGCCCGGGTAGCTGACGAAGCGGTAGTCCACGCCGGCCGCCTGCATCTCCTTCTTGAACGCCTCGATCTGCTCGGGCTTGACGAAGGAGTCGTCGGCGCCGTTCAGCACGAGCACCTTGGCCTTCACCCCGCCGGGCTTCGCCGGGGTCTGGGTGGGGAGGCTTCCGTGGAAGCTCACGACGGCGGCCAGGGGCAGCCCGCGCCGGGCCATCTCGAGCACCATCCCGCCGCCGAAGCAGTAGCCGATGGCGGCGAGGCGGCGAGCGTCGACGTCGGGCTGGCCGGCGAGCAGCGCCATGGCGGCGCGGAAGCGCTTCTCGGCGACGTCCATGTTCTTGCGCACCTCGCCCGCCAGCGCGCCGGCGTCCTTGGGATGCGTGACGGTCTTGCCGTCGCCGTACATGTCGAGCGCCAGGGCCACGTAGCCGAGCCCGGCGAGCATGTCGGCGCGCTTGCGCAGGTAGTCGTTGTTGCCCCACCACTCGTGCACGACGAGCACGGCGGCGCGCTTGCCGTCGGCCTTCGCCGGGCGGGCGATGTAGCCCTTGAGGGTCGTGCCGTTGGCGGAGTACGTGACCTCCTGGCCCGCGAGGGCGGGGGCGGCCACGGTCGTAAGCGTCAGGCCGATGACGGCCAGGCTGAGCATGAGACGTGTCATGAGGTCTCCTCCCTGGTGGCGGAAATGCCGGCGATGATACCACCGCGGAGGAAGCGCTTCACCGGGAAGCGGGCGGGCCCAGCAGGTCGCGGCTCACCATCGCGTGGATGCCCTTGTTGCCGTCGACGAGCTGCGTGACGCGCAGGTCGCACGCGAGGCTGCAGAAGACGTAGGCGTCGTCGCGCTGCCAGCCCTCGAGCTCCATGAGCCAGGCGATCATGTCGCGCAGGGCCTGCCTCGCCGCGTCGTCGAGGTCCGGGTCCATCCCCATGGTGACGTAGTGGGTCGGCGTCACGGCGCGCGGAAAGGCGAGCCTCCGTCCCCTGTGCAGGAGGAGCTGGAAGGTGCCGGTCAGGCAGGTCTCGAGCGCCGTGAGACAGACCTCGCCGTCGCCCTGCACCGCGTGGCCGTCGCCCGCGGAGAAGTTCGCCCCGGGCACGAACACCGGGAGGAACAGCGACGAGCCGGCCACCAGCTCCTTGTTGTCCAGGTTGCCGCCGAACTCGCGCGGCTCGATCGACGAGATCGTGCCGTACTCGGGGCGGGGCGCCGTCGCCAGGATGCCGAAGAAGGGCCGGAGCCGCAGCGTCGGCCCCCAGGGCAGCGTCGCCGTCCCCGTCGTCCGGTCGATCGGGATGAGGCGGCGCTGGAACGCCGGGAAGTCCTCCGGCAGTGTGCCCTTGAGAGGGCGGATCACGTTCCAGCCCCAGTCGGCCGACAGCTCGATGGACTCGATGCGCACCTCGAGCGTGTCGCCGGGCTCGGCGCCGCGCACCGCGATCGGCCCGGTGAGGATGTGCGGGCCGAGCACCGGCCGGAGCGTCTCGACGATCGCGCGATGGTCCGGCCGCATGATCGAGAGGTCGGCGACCTCGACCCTGCCGCCCGAGACGGTGTCGACCGTGATGGTGTCGCCCGACTCGACCGTCAGCCGCGGCGGGATCGCGGCGTCGAAGTAGCCCCAGTGGACCGTCTCGGGCGAGGGGGCGAGCGCGTGGCGCGCGGGCATGGGAGAGCTCCTTACCGGCGTCCGGAGACGCCGAGGTGATGGTCGAGGACCTCGCCCTCGCGGGAGAGCGCCCCGGGCGTGCCCTGGAAGACGAAGCGGCCGGACGCGAGGACGTGGATGTGGTCGGCGACCGACATGGCCAGCTCGAAGTTCTGCTCGACGAGCAGGATGGAGTGGCCGTGCTTGCGGACGCTCTGCATGATCCGCTCGATCTGGCGCACCAGGAGGGGCGCGAGTCCCTCCGAGGGCTCGTCCATCAGGATCAGGTCGGGGTTCGCCATGAGGGCCCGGCCGACCGCGAGCATCTGCTGCTCGCCGCCGCTGAGCGTGCCGCCGGGGTGATCGATCCGCTCGGCGAGCTGCGGGAACTCCTCGAGGATTCCGTCGAGGTCCCAGCGCGTCCGCCGGGCGCCGGCGCCGGCCGCGGGCCGGGCGAGCCGGCTGGTCGGCAACAAGAGATTTTCGCGGACGCTGAGGGACCGGAAGATGCGCCGCCCCTGGGGCACGATCGCCATGCCCTGCTGCGCGATCGCGTACGGCGGCTGGTCGCGGAGCGGGCGTCCCTTGAAGATCACGTCCCCCCGGCGCGGCGGGGTGAGCCCCGCCACGGAGCGGATCAGGGTGGTCTTGCCCATCCCGTTGCGCCCGAGGATCGCGACGATCCGGCCCTCGTGCAGCTCGAGGCTGACGCCCTGCAGCACGTAGCTGTCGCCGTAGTAGGTGTGGATCTCCCTGACGCGGAGCAGGGGCTCAGACATGGCCGAAGTAGACGTCGCGCACCTCCGGATTGGCCTGCACCTCGGCCGGCGTGCCCTCGAGGATCACCCGGCCGCGGTGCAGGACCGTCACCCGGTCCGCGAGCCCCAGTGCCACGTCCATGTCGTGCTCGATCATCACCACGGTGATGGCGCGCGGCAGCGCGCCGATCATCCGCGAGATCCGCTGGCGCTCGCTCGGCGAGAGCCCGGCACACGGCTCGTCGAGGAACAGGACCCGGGGGTTCGAGTTCAGCGCGAGGGCCAGTTCGAGCTGCCGGCGCTCGCCGTAGGAGAGGAGCCTCGCGGCCTGCTCGGCTCGGTGGGCGAGCCCGACGGCGCCGAGGCCCTCGCGGGCGCGCCGGCAGACCGCCTCGAAGGCGCCCACGGGCGCGTGGGGCGCCCACTTGCGCCGGTCGGTCCCCAGGATCGCGAGGACCAGGTTCTCGAGGAGCGACAGCTCGGCGAAGACGTTCGAGATCTGGAAGGTGCGTCCCATGCCGAGGGCCGTGCGGCGGTGCTCGGGGAGACGGGTCACGTCCTGCCCGAAGAGCGCGACGCGGCCGGCGGAGGGCCGGAGCGTCCCGGTGATGCAGTGGAAGAGCGTCGTCTTGCCCGCGCCGTTCGGGCCGATGAGCACGCGGCGCTCCCCGGCGGCGACGGCGAGGGAGACGCGGTCGACGGCACGCAGGCCGTCGAACTCCTTGGTCAGGTCGCCGACCTCGATCGCGGGGAGGACCGCGCTCACCCGGCGCCCGCCTTCTGCGCCCGCGCGCGCAGGCGGCCCGCGAGGCCGACGAGCCCGTCGGGCGCCCAGAGCACCACCGCGATGAACACGAGCCCCATCACGGACGCGTAGAGCGCGAAGAAGCTGCTGACCCAGTTGCGCAACCCCAGCATGATCCACGAGCCGATGAACGGCCCCACGATGGTCCCGGTGCCGCCGATGATCGCCATGAGGGCGGCCTCGACCGAGACGGGAAAGGACGCGGCGACCGGGTTGACGAAGCGGTTGTAGTAGACGTAGAGCACGCCGGCCAGGCTCGCGAGCGCCCCGGAGACGACGAAGGCCGCGTACAGGTGCAGGCCGCAGGCGAAGCCCAGGCTCCGCATCCGCGTCTCGCTCGCCTTGATGCCCCGCAGGGCGAGGCCGAAGGGCGAGGCGACGAGGATCCGGTAGCCGAGCGCGCACAGGAGGACGACCGCCAGCACCAGGTAGTAGTACTCGGTGTGGGATTCGACCCGCCAGGCGCCGACGGCGGGGAAGGGCACGTTGGTGACGCCGTTGTCGCCGCCGGTGAACGACGACCAGCGGTGGGCCACGCCCCAGACGACGTAGCCGAACGCGATCGTGATCAGGATGAAGTAGACGCCGCGGGTGCGGACCGCCAGCCCGAGGACGAGGGCGAGGAGCGTGCCGGCCAGGACGCCGGCGGGCGCGGCCAGCGCGGTCGGCACGGCGTAGCGCACCTGGAGAATCGCCGTCGTGTAGGCGGCCATCGCGAAGAAGGACGCGTGGCAGAGCGAGAACAGGCCGGCGTGGCCGAGGAGGAGGTCGACCGAGAGCGCGAGCAGGCCGAAGATGTACATCTGGGTCACGAGCCCGGTCCAGAACGGCCCGGCGACCTGCGGCAGGAGCACGGCCGCGGTGAGAGCGGTCAGGGCGAGGGCGATGCGGCCCGCGCGGGGCATCAGACGTCCCTGCCGAAGATGCCGCGCGGCCGGACGAGGAGCAGCACCGCCATCGGACCGAAGAGGACGAAGTAGGAGAACTCCGGCAGCAGCCAGCGCCCGTAGGCGTCGAGGAGGCCGACGATCAGCGCGCCCAGCATCGCCCCCTCCAGGCTGCCGAGCCCGCCGACGATGACGACGACCAGCGCGACGACGAGGATCTCCCAGTCGGCGCCGGGATAGAGCGTGAGGAACGCGCCGCCGACCACGCCGGCCATGCCCGCGAGGAAGGAGGCCAGCGCCGAGACCAGCGCGAACAGGCGGTCGATGTTGATCCCCGTCGCGCTCACCTGCTCGCGGTCGTCCACGCCGGCGCGGACGACCGCGCCGATCTGGGTCTTCCGGTAGAGGATCCAGAGGGCGGCGCCGACGAGGATCCCGAAGAGGATGAGAACGAAGCGGTAGGTGGGGTACACGAGCCCGCCGGGCAACTCCATCGCGCCGCGCAAGGCCACGGGCACGGGCACCTTGAGGCTGTCGCCTCCCCAGACCGCCAGCGACACGTCGCCGATCACGAACGCGACGCCGACGGTGAGCAGCACCTGGGCGAGGTGGTTGTCGCCGGTGTGGCGGATGAGGAAGCGGTCGATCAAGTATCCGAGCACCACGATGCTGGCGCCGCCGCCCAGGATGGCGAGGGCGAAGCTGCCGGTGCGCTCCGCGACGGTGAGCCCGACGTAGCCGCCGAGCAGGTAGTACGCGCCGTGCGCCATGTTCACGACGCGCAGCAGGCCGAACGTGAGCGTGAACCCGCTGGCGAGCAGAAAGAGCAGCGCGGCAAGCGAGGTGCCGTTGATCGCCTGCAGGACGGCGCTGCTGGTCATCGGACGGAACGGAGCGATGCGCCGCCGGCCGCAGCGACGCTGCGGCCGCGCGGCGTGTCGCCCAGGGCCCGGGTCACCGCTTGTAGGGTCCCCGCTTCAGGAATTCCGCGGGCGTCCACTTCCAGAACTGGGACACCGCCTCGTACGTCTTGAACGGCACATTGGTGAGGACGTCGCCGAGCAGCGGATGCTTGATCTTCTGGATCCGGGAGATGTACACGTTCTGGATCGGGTTGTCGTACTCGTCCATGCGTACCGGACCGCGGGGCGCGTTGACCCGGACCGTGCGCATCGCCCTGAGGAAGGCCGCGCGATCCTCCACCGTGCCGTTGATCGAGTCGATCGCCGTCTTGGTCCACAGGGCGGCCGTGTACGCCGACTCGGCGAACCAGGAGGGAAGCCGCTTGTGCTTCCGGGCGAACGCGTCGGTGAAGGCGCGGTTCTCCGGCGTCTCGAGCCCCGCCGCGTAGTGCAGGGAGTTGCCGATGAGCCCGATGGCGCGGTCGTCCATCTGCGGCAGCACGTCCTGGTGCAGCCAGTAGCCGCCGAAGATCTTGAGCTTCTTGTCCATCCCGAAGTTGAACCACGCCTCGAACAGCCGCACGCGATCCACGCCCACGACGACCGCGGAGACGCCATCGGTGTCCTTCGGGATGGCCGCGATGGTCGGGCCGTAGTCCCGGGTCCCGATCGGGTTCCAGATGATCTTGGCGACCTTGCCCCCGAGCTCGGTGTAGGTGCGGACCGCGCCGAGCGTGACCTCGTGGCCCCACGTGTAGTCCTGGCCGATGAAGGTCACGTTGCGCAGGCCCAGCTCCCGGTAGAGATAGTCGCCCCAGGGATGGCCGATCTGGCTCGCCGAGACCGCGGTGCGCACCACCGTCGGCGTCCGGTCCCACTTGGTGATGACGTCGGCCCCGGCCGCGTCCATCACGAGCGGCACGCCCGTCTCCTTGCTGACCTGGGCCACGGCCGGGCCCTCGTGGCCGCAGAGCGGGCCGACCATGAACTGCACCTTTTCCTGGTGGACGACGCGGCGCGCCTGGGTGAGCGCCTGGTCGGGGTTGCATGTCGTGTCGGCGACGACGATCTCGACCGTGCGCCCGCCGGCCTTGTAGCCCGCCTGCTCCCAGAAGAGCTTGAAGCCGTCTACCATGTCGCGCCCCGGCGTGGCGAGCGGGCCCGTCACCGGCGGGAGCAGGCCGATCTTGATCGGCCCGCTCTGGGCGTGGGCGGGGCTCGCCGTGCCGACGCCGAGTGCGACCAGCAGGGCGGCGAGGGCCCGCGGCAATCCACGAATCCCGTCTCTGGTGGCTAGCATGGCGCCTCCTCCTTGAGACATCCAGGTGTGCCCGCGGCGGTCGCGTCGCTGGTTCCTGCGCTCTGCCAGGGTTTATACTTGGCGCCTCGGCGCCCTGTCAATCGGCTGCGCGCCGCGCCGCCGCCGCGACGGTCGCGCCTCGGAGGGCCTCCAGGATGCGGGACGACACGCTACGATTCGGCAGCGGCCGGGGCTCGCTGCGGAGCGAAGATCCGCCCCTGCTCACGGGGCGCGGTCGCTTCACCGACGACGTCGGCGTGCCCGGCCAGGCCCATGCCGTGTTCGTGCGGTCGATGGTGGCTCACGCGGAGATCCGCGGGATCGACGTCACCGGCGCGCGCGGGCAGGCCGGCGTGCTCGGCGTGTTCACCGGGCGCGACCTCGCCGCCGACGGGCTCGGTGCGATCCCGCCGCTGGTCTCGTTCGCCGGACGCGGCGGCAGGCCGATGGTCGCCGCCGCGATGCCCCCGCTCGCGATCGACCGCGTGCGCTACGTCGGGGAGCCGCTCGCGATCGTCGTCGCGGACACCGCGGCGCAGGCGCAGGACGCGGCCGCGGCCGTGATCGCCGATCTGGCCGAGCTGCCGGCCGAGTCCGACGTCGGGCGCGCGATGGCGCCCGGCACGCGGGCGCTGTGGCCCGAGGCGCCGGACAACATCGCCCTCGACTGGACCGACGGCGACGCGGCCGCCGTCGAGGACGCCTTCGCCCGCGCCGCGCACGTCGAGCGCGTCCGGCTGCTCGACACGCGCCTGGCGCCCTCGGCGCTGGAGCCGCGCGCGGCGATCGCCGAGTGGGACAGGACGGCGGAGCGCTACACGCTGACCGCGAGCACGCAGGGCGTCGCGGTGGTTCGCCGGCTGCTGGCGGAGGGCGTGTTCAAGGTCGCCCCGCAGAAGATCCGCGTTCGCACGTACGACGTCGGCGGCGGGTTCGGCATGAAGGTGCAGGCGTACGCGGAGTACGCGGCGCTGCTCTACGCGGCCCGGCGGGTGGGGCGACCGGTGAGGTGGTGCGCGACCCGGCTCGAGAGCTTTCTCGCGGACACCCACGGCCGGGACGGCGTCCTGGAGGGAGAGCTCGCGCTGGACGCCCGGGGGAGATTCCTCGCGCTTCGCGTGCGCACCAGCGTGGGCATCGGCGCGTACGTCTCGACCTACGCGGCCGTGTTCGCGACGAACAACACGAAGAACTGCCTGTCGAGCGTGTACGCGATCCCCGCCATCCAGATCGACGTGAAGATGGTGTTCACGAACGCGGCGCCGCTGGGGCCGTACCGCGGCGCGGGCCGGCCCGAGGCGCTCTACCTCATCGAGCGCCTCATCGACGCGGCCGCGCGGGCGACGGGGATCGACCGGGTGGAGCTGCGGCGGCGCAACCTGATCCCGCCCTCCGCGATGCCGTACCGGGCGCCGAACGGTCAGGTCTACGACAGCGGCGAGTTCGAGGCGGCGATGGACAAGGCGCTGGCGCTGGCGGACTGGAGGGGATTCCCGGAGCGGCGGGCCGCGTCGGAGCGGGCGGGCCGGCTCCGCGGCATCGGCCTCGGCTGCTTCCTCGAGGTCGCGGGGGGCATTCTCGACGAGACGGTGGACCTGCGCTTCGAGGACGACGGCAGCGTCGCGCTGCGCACCGGGGTGCAGGCCCTCGGGCAGGGGCACCTGTCGACCCTCCCGCTGGTCGTGGCCGGGAGGCTCGGCGTGGACGCGGGCGCGGTCAAGCTCATCGAGGGCGACAGCGACGAGGTTCCGGTGGGCACGCCGAGCGTGGCGTCGAGGTCCATGATGATGGCCGGCAGTGCCGCGGCGCGCGCCTGCGACGCCGCGATCGAGAAGGGACGGCGGCTCGCCGCGCACCTGTTCGAGGCCGCGGTGTTCGACGTCGAGTTCGCGGACGGCCGCTTCCAGGTTGCCGGGACCGACCGGGCGATCGGGATCATCGACCTGGCGCGCCGCGCGCGCACGCTGACGGGGCTGCCGGAGGATCTCGTCGGCGGTCTGGACGGCACCGCCAAGTTCGTGTCGCCGCAGATGAGCTTCCCGAACGGCTGCCACGTCTGCGAGGTCGAGATCGACCCGGAGACCGGGGCGGTGACGGTGGCCGCCTACGCGGCGGTGGACGACGTCGGGACCGTCGTGCACGAGACCATCGTCGAGGGCCAGATCCACGGCGGCGTCGCGCAGGGCCTCGGCCAGGTGCTGGGGGAGGCCGTCGTTTACGGAGAGGGGGGCCAGCTGCTGACGGCCTCCTTCATGGACTACATGATCCCGCGCGCGGACGACCTGCCCGCGCTGCGGGTCGGGCACCACGGCGTGCCCTGCACCACGAACCCGCTCGGCGTGAAGGGCGCCGGCGAGTCGGGGGTGGCGGGGTCGCTGCCGTCGGCGGTGAACGCCGTGCTCGACGCGCTCGCGCGCCGTGGCGTGAGCCATCTCGACCTTCCGATGACACCGGCGCGCGTGTGGGCGGCGCTGCGAGGAGCCTGACATGCGTTTCGGCCTGTTCACGAGCATGGGCGCCCAGACCTGGTCGGGCGTGCTGGACCTCTGGCGCCACGTCGAGGCCACGGGGTGGGACATCGCCTGCGTGACCGACCACTTCATGCCCAACACGCCGGAGCGCGAGGGCGCGATGCTCGAGGGGTGGAGCACCTTGAGCGCGCTGGCGGCGCTGGTGCCGCGCATCCGCGTCGGCACGATCGTGCTCGGCAACACGTACCGCCACCCGGCCGTGGTCGCGAAGATGGCCGCGCAGGTCGACATCATCTCGGGCGGCCGGCTCCTGCTCGGGCTCGGCGCGGGCTGGCAGGAGAACGAGCACGAGGCCTACGGCATCCCGTTCCTCACGCTGCGCGAGCGACTGGAGCGGCTGGACGAGGCGTGCCAGGTGCTGAAGTCGCTCTGGACCCGGCGCCGGAGCGACTTCGACGGCCGCCACTACCGGCTCTCGGACGCCCCGCTCGAGCCCAAGCCCGTGCAGCAGCCGCATCCCGAGCTGATGATCGGCGGCGGCGGGGAGCGCGTCACCCTCCGCATCGTGGCGAAGCACGCCGACCACTGGAACGTCTGGGGCGGCCCGGCGGTGCTGGCGCGGAAGGGGGCGATCCTCGACGAGCACTGCGCCGCCGTCGGCCGCGACCCGAAGACCATCCGGCGCTCGGCCAACATGGTGCTGCTCATCACCGAGCGGCAGGACGAGGTCGAGCGCCTTGCCGAGACGATCGCCGCGCGCCTGGGCCGCCACGCCTCCGACGCGCGCGACACCTGCCTGGCCGGCACGCCGGATCAGATCCGCGCGCGGCTCCGCCAGCTCCAGGCGGCGGGCGTGGACGTGCTGTTCATCCCGAGCCTGTTCCGGCCCCAGGACGCGCTGCGCCGCGACCTGGACCGGTTCATCGCGGAGATCGCCCCGGCGTTCCGGTAGGGCGGCAGATGCTACACTCGCCCACGGCCGGAGCGCGCGCGCGATGACACCGACGATCGGGCGGGTCGAGGCGGTTCACCCCGAGGTCGCCCGCGCGCTCCGCGCCCGGTCGGGTATGGAGCGGCTCCGCCTGGCCCACGAGACGTGGGAGCTGGTGCGCGATCGGCTCGCCGCGTACCTCACGGCCCGACATCCGGGCTGGTCCCGCGAGGAGATCGAGCGCCACGTGGCCCGCAGGCTGCTGGATGACCCAGGCCGAGCTGCTCCGTTACCTCGTTGACGTCCTCGAGGCGCTGGGGGCCGAGTACATGATCGGCGGCTCCCAGGCGGCGATGTACTACGGCGAGCCCCGGCTCACCCGCGACGTCGACGTCATCGTGGCACTCCAGCTCGAGCACCTCCCGGCGCTCCTCCGCCGCTTCCCGGCCGACGAGTTCTACGTCGACGAGGGATCAGCCCGGGACGCCGTCCGGACGTCCGGGCAGTTCAACATCATCCACCCGGGCTCCGGTTTGAAGATCGACGTCTACGTCAATCCCGACACGCCGTACGACCGGGCCCGACTGGCGCGGCGCCAGAAGCTTCCGCTGCTCCCGGGCGTGGACGCGTACTTCGCGCGGCCCGAGGACGTCATCCTGTACAAGCTGCTCTACTCCCGCCAGGTCGAGTCGGCGTCGCACCTTCGTGACGTCCTGGGGATCCTGCGCGTGTCGAGACCCGAGCTCGACGAGCGCTACGTCACCGAGTGGAGCGACCGCCTCGGGCTGCGCGCCCTCTGGGAGCAGATCCGCAAGCAGGCCGAGTGATCGCCCGCGGCGGCGCGCGCCTCACTCCGGCCGCGGCGCCGCCCGGTCGCGCTCCCGCTCGAAGTAGGCCAACGCGCGCTCGAGCTCCGCGCGCCGCTCGGTGGAGCCGTAGCGGGCGAGCGCCTCGCCGACGACCGCCACGGCCCGCGCGCGCTCGCCCTTGCGCCAGTGCGCCCAGGCGATCTGGTTCCACGTCTCGGCGAGCTTGTAGGGGCTCACGTCCGCGCCGCGCTCGGCGATCAGCCGCCGGCCGACCTCGATCGCCTCGTCGTAGCGGCCGGCGGCCGCGTAGAGCTCGCCCAGGTTCTGCGCGAGCCCCTGGGTCGTGTCCCCCACCATGCAGTTCGCGCAGTTGTCCGTGCGCCGGCGGTGGCGGAAGTAGCGCGCGTACCCGAACCGCGCCAGCGCGAGACGGTGCGGGTAGTCGCGCACGACCCAGTGCAGCAGCTCGATGGCGCCGGCGACGAGGTGCGCGTCGTCCGGGTGGTCGAGGATGCCCTGGTAGGCGGCCTTGAAGAACTGCCGCTCGCCGCGGCCGTCGTCGCCGCGCGGATGGCCCTGCCAGGTGGAGAGCAGGTCGCCCACGTTGTCGACCCGGTAGGGCGTCGCGACGCGGTCCCACCAGTCGGGACGCGGCGCGGTCGAGACGAACGCGGCGATGAACTCCCGCTGTCGCGCCTGCCGCGCGGCCTCGGCCGCCGCCTGCTCGGCCGCCGCGCGGCGCCACGCGCGGTCCTGGGAGATCTGGTAGCTCGCGCCCGCCGCCGCGCCGACGACGAGCGCCGCGACCAGCCCGCGCCCCAGCAGGCGCACGCGCCGGCGGCGCCGCGCGGGATCGACGCCCGCGAGGGTCCGGCGGGCGCCGGCGAGCAGGAGCAGCAGGCCGGCGCCGGCCGCGAGGTACGCCCAGCGCGGCAGGCTCGCGTCCCGCACGCGGAAGCGGTAGTTCCACGAGTGCGTGCCGCCGTCGTGCGTGTAGAGGTCGCCGACGAGGCGGCCGCCCTTCCAGGCCTCGACGCGGAAAAGGTAGGACTCGCCCTCCGCGCTCGGCGGCAGCGCGAGCGCGATCCCGGTCGCGCCGGTCGTCTCGCGCCGGGTCGCCCGCGCCGCGCCCGCCCGGCCGCAGGAGACGGCGGCGAGGCTCACGCGGTACTCGGCGCCGGCGACGATCGGCTCCCAGGCGAACTCGACCGTCGCCGCCGGGCCCCAGGAGTAGC
>Ga0154364_1110_pt1 | contig 30821 bp, 24 predicted proteins | sample RifGroA2_FD_115892 | JGI IMG/M metagenome (GOLD analysis project Ga0154364, IMG submission 115892) | Candidatus Rokubacteria bacterium GWA2_73_35 | reverse complement strand
GGGCTCGGCGCGGCGGAGACACGCAGCCGGCTCGCGCCTTTCTCGGGCCACCCACGGTCCGATCCGGCCTCGCGGACCCCGCTCCAATGATGATCACGCCCGTGCGGTGGGCCGACGACGGGCTCGTGCTCCTCGACCAGACGCGCCTGCCGCTCGAGGAGGTCGAGCGGCGCTACGAGCGCTGGGAGGACATCGCCGACGCGATCCGCGACCTCGTGGTGCGCGGCGCCCCCGCGATCGGCGTCGCCGCGGCGTACGGCGTGGCGCTGGCGGCGCGCGCGAGCCGCGCGACGACCCTCGACGGCCTGCTCGCCGACCTGGAGACCGCGGGCAAGGGGCTCGCCGCCACACGGCCGACCGCGGTCAACCTCGCCTGGGCGGTCGAGCGCGTCCGGCGCGTGGCCCTCGCCGCGCGGGGAGAGCCGCTCGCCGAGGTGCGCGCGCGGCTCCTCGCCGAGGCGCACGCGATCCGCGCGGAGGACATCGCCGCGAACCGCGCGATGGGCGCCCACGGCGCGGCGCTCGTGCCCGCGGGCGCGCGGATCCTCACGCACTGCAACGCGGGCGCCCTCGCGACGGCGGGCTACGGGACCGCGCTCGGCGTGGTCCGCGCGGCGCACGCCGCGGGCCGGGTCGCCCTCGTCTGGGTGGACGAGACGCGTCCCGTCATGCAGGGCTCGCGGCTCACCGCGTGGGAGTGTGTGCGCGAGGGGATCCCGCACCGGCTCATCTCCGACGTCGCCGCGGCGTCGGTGATGGCGCGCGGGCAGGTGGACCTCGTCGTGACCGGCGCCGACCGGATCGCGGCCAACGGCGACACCGCCAACAAGATCGGGACGTACGGGCTGGCGGTGCTCGCACGGCACCACGGAGTTCCGTTCTACGTCGCCGCGCCCTTCTCGACGATCGACCCCGCGCTGCCGTCCGGCGCCTCGATCCCGATCGAGGAGCGCGACCCGGCCGAGGTCCGCCGCGTCGGCGCCCAGCCGACCGCGCCCGCCGAGTCGCCCGTCTACAACCCCGCGTTCGACGTGACGCCGGCCGAGCTGATCACGGCGATCGTCACCGAGCGCGGCGTCCTCCGCCCGCCGTACCGGTTTTGATCGCCCGCGACTACCACGACCGCACCGCGCACTCGCCCGCGTCGGTGCGGACGAGCGCGCACACCCTCGACTGGGACATCAAGCCGTTCCCCTTCAAGGTCTACACGGAGCTGCCGGCGCTCGCGCTCCCGCGCGACCTCGACGCACTCGGCGTGGACGCGCTCGCCGCGCTCGCGGGCCCGGCCGCCCGCGCCGCCCGGCTCGGCCTCGCCGAGCTGGCGGCGGTCCTCTACTACGCGGCGGGCGTGACGAGGAAGAAGACCTACCCGGGCGGCGGGGACGTCCTCTTCCGCGCCGCGCCCTCGACGGGCGCCCTCTACCAGACGGAGGTGTACGTGGCGGCGGGAGACGTCGAGGGGCTCCCGCCGGGGCTCTACCACTTCTGCCCGGGCGACTTCGCGCTCCGGCGGCTGCGCGCGGGCGACGTGCGCGGCGCGCTCGCCGGCGCCGCCGCCGAGGACGGGGTCGCGCGGCGCGCGGCGACGGTCGTGCTGACCGCGATCTACTGGCGCAACACGTGGAAGTACCAGGCGCGGGGCTTCCGGCACCTCTTCTGGGACTCGGGCACACTGCTCGCCAACCTGCTCGCCGTCGGGGGCGCGCTCGGTCAGGCGCCGCGGCTCCTGGCGGGGTTCGTGGACACCGAGGTCAACCGGCTCCTCGGCGTGGATCCCGCGCGCGAGGCGGCGCTCGCGCTGGTCCTCCTCGGCCCCGACGGCGCCGCGGCGCCGCCCGCCGGCGCGCTCGAGGAGATCCGCCACGAGTCCATGCCGCTGTCCGCGTCCGAGGTCGACTACCCGCTCCTGCGCGAGATCCACGCCGCCACCTCGCTCGCCGACGCCGACTCGGTCCGCGCGTGGCGCGCGGCCGGGGCGTCCTGGAGCGTCGGCCGGGGTTGGGGGGCGCTCTCGTCGACCACGCTAGCCGTCACCCACGGCGGCGATTCCGGCCGCGCGTCCGTCGGGTCCCTGCCTGACAACACGGGTCTCCGAGAGCGCCCCCCGGCCCCCGCCCCGGCTGCACCGACCGGCGCCAGCGTGCCACTGCCGGCGCCGCGGACAGAGAGCGGGCGCGGGCTCGGCGAGACGATCCAGCGGCGCGGGTCGACGCGCGAGTTCGGCCCGGCGCCGCTCGCGGCCGAGGAGCTGGCGACGGCGCTCCGGGCCGCGACGCGCGGCCTCGACGCCGACGCGCCCGCCGGGCTCGTCAGCCTCTACCTGGTCGTCAACGCCGTCACCGGCGTCGCGCCGGGCGCGTACGCGTGCGACCCCGCGGGCCACGCCCTCGAGCTGCTGCGCCCGGGCGAGCTCCGGCGCGAGTCGGCCCATCTCTGCCTCGACCAGCCGCTCGGCGGCGACGCGGCGGCCGTCATCTACTTCCTCGCCCCGCTCGACGCGCTGCTCGCCGCCTGGGGCGAGCGCGGCTACCGGCTCGCCAACCTCGAGGCCGGCCTCGCGGGCGGCCGCGCCTACCTGGCCGCGTACGCCCTCGGGTTCGGCGCGAGCGGGCTCACGTTCTACGACCGGGAGGTCGTCGAGTTCTTCTCGCCGCACGCCCGGGACAAGGACGCGATCTTCGTCACCGCGCTCGGTCGCTCGGCGCGCGCCGCGCGTGCTACGATCGAGGCGCAGGTCATGCTCCCGAGGAGGCCGTCCGCATGAAGAAGTACCAGTTGATGGCGCCGGGGCCGACGCCGGTGCCGAGCGAAGTGCTCCTGGCGATGGCGCAGCCGATGATCCATCACCGGACGCCGGAGTACGAGGCGCTCTTCGTCGAGGTGCGCGCGGGCCTGAAGCAGCTCTTCCAGACCGGACAGGAGGTGCTGCCGCTCGCGTGCTCGGGCACCGGCGCGATGGAGGCGGCCGTGGTCAACACGCTCTCGGCCGGCGACCGGGTCGCGGTCGTCCGCGCCGGGAAGTTCGGCGAGCGCTGGGTCGAGATCTGCCGCGCGTACGGTCTCGACGTCGTCGAGCTGGCGGCGCCGTTCGGGGAGACGGTGCCGGCCGGGCGGGTCGTCGAGACGCTCCGACGCGAGCCCCGGCTCCGGGCCGTGCTCGCCCAGCACAGCGAGACCTCGACGGGCGTGCTCCACGACGTGCGGGGCTACGCGGCGGCCACCCGCGGGACCGACACGCTGCTGATCGTCGACGCGGTCTCGAGCCTGGGCATTGCCGACCTGCCGATGGACGCCTGGGGCGTGGACGTGGTCGTCGCGGGCTCCCAGAAGGGGCTCATGCTGCCGCCCGGCGTCGGCTTCTGCGCGCTCGGCGACCGGGCGTGGGCCAGGACGAAGACCGCGACGCTGCCGAAGTACTACCTGAACCTCGGCGAGGAGCGACGGTGCGTCGTCAAGAACGAGGCGCACTTCACGCCGGCCGTGTCGATCATCGTCGGGCTCCGCCAGGTGCTGCGGATGCTCGAGCGGGAGGGCCTCCCGAACGTCTTCCGCCGCCACGACCGGCTCGCGCGCGCGACGCGCGCGGGCGCCGAGGCGCTCGGCCTCGAGCTGTTCGCCAAGGCCACGCCGAGCCCGGCGGTCACGGCCGTCGTCGCGCCCCCGGGCGTGGACAGCGAGCGCATCGTCGCCGCCTACGCCGAGGCCCACAACATCACGATCGCCGGCGGGCAGGGGGAGATGAAGGGCCGGCTCTTCCGCCTCGGCCACATGGGCTACGCCGCGGAGTTCGACGTGATCACCGCGCTGGCGGCGCTCGAGCAGGTGCTCGCCGACCTGGGCCAGCCGGTCGACTTCGGCGCGAGCGTCCGCGCGGCCCAGAAGACCTTCGCCGAGAAGGCCTGACACCCGCGCCCGAAGCCGCCCCGCCCCGGCGGGGAGGCCTGCTAGAATGATCGGGTTGTGAGCAGGCTCAGGCTCTTCGTCGTACGGCACGGGGAGACCGCGTGGTCGCGCGAGCGCCGGTTCGCCGGCTCGCGGGACGTCCCCCTCACCGAGGCCGGGCTCCGCCAGTGCGAGGCCGTCGCGCAGGCGCTCGCCGCGGAGCCGGTGGGAGCCGTCTACGCGAGCCCGCTCGAGCGCGCGCGCACCTCCGCCGAGGTCATCGCCAAGCCCCACCGGCTCGAGGTCCGCGTGGACCCGGCGTTCCGCGAGATGGCGTTCGGCCCCTGGGAGGGCCTCGCGCGCGACGAGGTGGCGGCGCGCTTCCCCGCGGCCTGGGAGCAGTGGCGCACGGCGCCCGACACGCTCGCGCTGCCCGGCGCCGAGCCGCTCGACGCGGTCGCCGCGCGCGTGCGGCGCGGGCTCGCCGCGCTCGCCGCCGCGCACGCCGGGCAGACGCTCGTGCTGGTGAGCCACGCGATCGTCGCGCGCGTGATCGTGCTCGACGCCCTCGGCCTCGGGCTCGACCGCCTGTGGGCCGTGGACGCCTCGCCCGCGGGGATCACCGAGGTCGAGTTCGAGCCGGGCTGGGCCACGGTGCACCGGATGAACACGCTCGCGCACCTCGAGGCGGCGGGCCCGTGACGCCGCCGACGCAGCTCCCCAAGGGGGCGCGGATCTACCTGCCCGACGAGGCGGCCCGCAAGCGCCACGCCGAGGCCCGCCTGCTCGACGTGTTCACGCGGTGGGGCTACCGCGAGATCGTCACGCCCACGTTCGAGTACGCGGACGTGCTCGCGACCGGGACCGACGCCGGCGTCCAGGAGAACATGTTCAAGCTCGTGGACCGCGAGACCGGCCGGTTGCTCGCGCTCCGCGCGGACATCACGCCCCAGATCGCCCGCATCGTGGCGACGCGGCTCCGCGACGAGGGCAAGCCGATCCGCCTCGCGTACGTGACCAACGTGTTCCGCTACGACGAGCCCCAGGTGTCGCACTACCGCGAGTTCTACCAGGCGGGCGTCGAGCTGATCGGGCTCGAGAAGCCCGAGGCCGAGGTGGAGATCATCGCGATGGCGGTCGAGGGGCTCCGGGCGCTCGGGCTCGGCCGCTTCCAGCTCGACCTCGGCCACCCCGACTTCTTCCGGGGGCTCCTCGAGGAGGTCAAGGCGCCCGCCGCGCGGCAGCGGGAGCTGCGCGCCGCGCTCGCGCGCAAGGACGGCTCGACGCTCGAGCGGCTCGTCGGCGAGCTGGCGCCGGCGGCGCACGTCGCCGCGGCCCTGCTGGCGCTCCCGACGCTCTTCGGCGGCGCGGCCGTGCTCGAGCACGCCCAGGCCCACGCGCGCAACGAGCGCTCGGCCCGGGCGCTCGCGAACCTCACCGAGGTGTACCGGCTGCTCACGATCTACGGCCTCGCCGACGCCGTGCTGCTCGACCTCGGCGAGGTCCGCGGCTTCGACTACTACTCGGGCACCTACTTCGAGGCCTACGTCGAGGGCTTCGGCGCGTCGGTGGCCGCCGGCGGGCGCTACGACCACATGCTCGCGCGCTTCGGCTACGACTGCCCGGCCGTCGGGTTCGCGTTCGACGTCGGGCGCGCGCTGTCCGTGATGGAGGCGCAGGGCGTGAGCGTCGCGCTCCCGGGCCCGGACTTCTTCGTCATCGACTTCACGCAGGACAAGACGGCGGCGCTCCAGCTCGCGCGGCGCCTGCGGGACCTCGGCGCCTCGGTCGCGCGGGACATCGTCACGCGCGGCCTCGAGGAGTCGCTCGCGTACGCGCGCGCCCAGCGCGCCCGGGTCGCCCTCGTGGCGGGCGGCCCGCGGACGCGGCCGGGCGAGCTGCTGGCGCTCGACCTGGCGGACGGATCCGAACGCGCGCTGGCGCTCGGCGAGGTGCTCGAGCGACCGGCGCGGTTCTTCGGGGGTGTGCGCGATGCCTAACATCGTGGTCGTCGGCGGGCAGTGGGGCGACGAGGGCAAGGGCAAGGTCGTGGACGTGATCACGCCGCACGTGGACGTGGTCGTCCGCTACCAGGGCGGCAACAACGCGGGGCACACCGTCGTGGTCGGGCGCGAGAAGTACGTGCTGCACTCGATCCCGTCCGGCATCCTGCACCCGGGCCGGCGGTGCGTCATCGGCTGCGGCGTGGTCGTGGACCCGGGCTCGCTCATCGAGGAGATGGAGGCGCTCGTCCAGCGCGGCGTCACGCTCGACGGCAACCTCTTCATCTCGAAGAACGCGCACCTGATCATGCCGTACCACCCCGCGCTCGACCGCGCCTCGGAGGCGAAGCTCGGCCGCCGGCGCATCGGCACCACGGGCAAGGGCGTGGGGCCCGCGTACGTCGACAAGGCCGCGCGCGTCGGGATCCGCATGGCGGACCTCCTGGACGAGCGCCTGTTCCGCGAGAAGCTCGAGCTGAACATCGCGCAGAAGAACCGGCTGTTGCGCGACATCTACGACGCCCAGACGTTCAGCGTCGAGGAGATCCTGAACCCGTATCTCCGCTACGCCGGCTGGCTCGCGCCGTACATCACCGACACGGCGCTCCTGCTCTCGCGCTGGATCGACAGCGGCTACAGCGTGCTGTTCGAAGGCGCGCAGGGGACGATGCTCGACATCGACCACGGCACCTATCCGTACATCACCTCGTCGTCCACGACGGCGGGGGGCGCGGCGACGGGCACCGGGGTGCCGCCGACGCGGATCCACGGGGTGATCGGCGTGTCGAAGGCCTACACGACGCGCGTCGGCGGCGGGCCGTTCCCGACGGAGATGTCGGGCGCGATCGGCGAGGCGATCCGCGCGCGCGGCAACGAGTACGGCGCGACGACCGGGCGGCCGCGCCGCTGCGGGTGGTTCGACGCGGTCGTCGCGCGCTACGCGACGCGCGTCAACGGGCTCGACGCCGTCGCGCTCACGAAGCTCGACGTGCTCGACCAGTGCGAGACGGTCAAGGTCTGCGTCGCCTACCGGCACGGGGGCGAGCTGCTCACCGAGTTCCCCGAGGACGAGACCGTCATGGCCGAGGCGGAGCCGGTGTACGAGGACGTCTCGGGCTGGCAGGCGTCCACCAAGGGCGCCCAGAACCTGGCCGACCTGCCGGCGAAGGCGCGCCACTACCTCGACCGGCTGGAGGAGCTGATCGGCGTCCCGTTCTGCCTCGTCTCGACGGGCGCCCAGCGCGCGGAGACGATCCTGGTCGAGGACTCGCCGCTGACGCGCTGGTTCCCGTCGGTGCGGGGGAGCCTCCTCTAGGGGACGGGGCGGTGGCGGGCGCGAGGGTCCAGCGGCTGGTGTTCGTCGTCAGCCGCGGCCGCCGGCCGCTCTACGAGTCGCTCCGCCGCACCTTCGACGGTGACGACACCGTGCAGGTCGTGCTCGACCGCCGCGTGGCCGAGCGCCGCCGGCGCCGCCCCGCCCGGCGGAAGCCGGAGCGGCGCCGCGCCGACCGGCGCGCCCAACGCGCGATCGACCGTCGGATCCGCGCGCGTGGCTACGCCGTGGTCGGGGTGCTCACCGCCCAGCGGGCGCCCGGCGCCGCGTCCGAGCGCAAAGCGCGGTAGAATCCCCCCGGTACCCCGGCGTCCCCGGCGAGCCGTTAGCTCAGTTGGCAGAGCGCCTGACTTTTAATCAGGGGGTCGGAGGTTCGATCCCTCCACGGCTCACCACCTCCAGGCTCTGCTAAGATACGAGACCGTGCGCAGCTTCTCCGCCGCCCTCCTGGTACTCGTCCTCCTCGCCCCCGGCCCGGCGGCGGCGCAGGCGAGCTTCCGCGTCACCCACAAGGTGGAGCGGACCACCGCGACCCACACGGTCCTCGCGGGCGAGGTCTTCAACGACGTGGCGGCCGACGCGGCGGAGGTCTACGTGACGGCCGAGGCGCTCGACCCCGCGGGCAAGCGCCTCGCCCAGGGCATCGCCTGGGTCGGCGGGGTCCGGGGACGGGGCAGCGAGCCCTACACGGTGCGCGTCCCCTTCGTGCGCGGCGCGACGCGCTTCCGGGTCTACGTGAGCGGCTTCCAGCTCGGCTTCGGCCGCTCCGAAGCTCCCTGAACGACCTCTCGCGCTGATCCCTCGATGACGAGGCTGCCGCTCGGGTGCAGGCGCGCGCGGTCGCCCGTCCTGTAGAACCCGTCGGGCGTGAACGCGCCGCGGCTGTCCTCGGGGGCTCGCCAGTAGCCGCGGATCGTGGACGGGCCGCGGCACTGGAGCTCGCCCACCTGGCCCCGAGGCACCTCGCGGCCGGCCTCGTCCACGATGCGGATTTCGTCGTCCGGGCACACCGGGCGCCCGTGCGTCTCGACGCTCACCTCGGCCGGGTCGCTCCCGCGCGTCGCGCACGTGCACCCCTCGGCCGGCCCGTAGAGCTGCTGGACGACCGGGCCGAAGGCCTCGCGCGCCGCGCTCACGAGGCCGGGGCTCGCGCCCGGGCCGCCGACGTAGAGGCGCCGGAGCGAGCGCCAGTCGTGGCGCCCGCGCCCCGGGTGCTCGAGCCAGGCGGTCAGCGCGGCGGGCGCGGCGGGGATCCACGTGACGCGCTCGGCCTCGACGAGCGGAAAGACCGTCTCGGGGTCGGGCGCGGGCGCGAGCACGACGCGCGCGCCGAGGAGCAGCGCGCCCTGGAGCCCTGGGCATGCGAGCGGGACGTGCTGCGCCGCGGGCTGCGCGACGAGCAGCACGCTCTCGCCGTCGAAGTCGGTCGCGCGCGCGACCTGAAGCGAGCCGTAGAGATAGTCGTCGTGGGTGCGTGGGATCACGCGTGGCCGCCCGGTCGTCCCGCCCGAGAGCTGAAAGACCGCGACGTCGTCCGGGCGCGGGCGCAGGCGGCCGAGCGAGCCCGGCGGCGTGCGCGCCTCGACCGGGTCGGCGAGCAGGTCCGCCAGGCGCGTCACGCCGGCGCCGCGCAGCTCGTCGCCGACGAACCACGCCGCCGCCTCCGTGAGCCTCGCCAGGTCCGCGACCTCCGCGGCGGGCGCGGCGGGCGGGCAGGGGACCGGGATCGCGCCGACCTTGAGGCAGGCGAGGTAGGCGACGACCAGCTCGAGCGTGTTCGGGAGCTGGAGGATCGCCCGCGCGCCGCCGCGCACGCCCCGGAGCGCCAGGTGCACGGCGAGCCGATCGACCAGCGCGGAGAGGGCTCGATAGGTGACCCGGCGCGCGCCGTCCACCACAGCGACCCGGTCGGCGTTGGCCCCGGCGGCGCGGTCCCACGCCTGGCCGATCGTGGTCCCCGCCCAGTAGCCGCGCGCCCGGTACCGGTGCGCGAATTCGGGGGGCCAGCCGACGACCCCGTCCAGCATGGGGCGAGAGTATACTCGCCGCATGGCGGAGGCGGACGAGCAAGCGAAGCTCCGAAGTTACCTGGCGGCGCAGTCGGCGAAGCTCACGGCGGCGGAGATCCGCGCGCGGCTCGACGAGGCCGCCGGGGAGTTTCTCGCCGCCCTCTCGGGCGCGGACGACGCGCGGGCCCACCGCCGGCCCGCGCCGGACGAATGGAGCGTCGCCGAGGTCGTGGACCACGTGACGGTCACGCTCGAGGACGTCCTGCCGATCATGCGCACGCTCGCCGGCGGCCGGCACCCCGCGCAGGGGATGGTCGTCAGTCACGCGCCCGCGCACGCCGCGAGGCCGCTCGCCGTGCTGGTCGAGCGCGTGCGCCGGGGCCAGGCCGCGGTGTCGGACTTCCTGGCCGCGCAGGGGGCCGAGCCCCACACGGACCTGCGCGTCGCCGACGGCGACTTCGGCGACGTCAACTGGAAGGGCTACGCGCTGATCCTGCGCCTCCACTACCGGGACCACGCCCAGCAGGTCGCCAGGACGCTCGCGGCGCCCTGAGGCCCGGCGGCTGATCATCTGGATGGCCGCGAGTCCGGCATAGCGATGGGGGATCCGGCGAGAGCCGCGCGCTTCCGCTGGACCATTCGGCGCAAGCTCCTCGCCCTGGGCGCGGGGACGCTGATCCCGGTCGCGCTCCTGCTCGTGTACTGGGTGTGGGTGGAGGCCCGCGAAGCCACGCGGGACGTCGAGGCTCGCCTGAGGCTCGCGGGCGAGCAGGCCGCGGCCCAGGTCGAGCTGCTCCTCGAGGGCCTGACGGGCCACGTCGAGGCGCTCGCCGCGCACCCGGAGATCCGCGGCGGCGACGCGCGGACGGCCGCGCGGCTCTTGCGGGGCGTCGCCGCCGAGCATCCCGAGCTGGAGGGGCTCCTCGTGGTGGACGCCGAGGGACGCGCGCGCGTGAGCGCCACGCCGGAACCCGTCGGCGCGGGGATCGCGATCGGGGACCGTCCGTGGTTCCGGGCGGTCCGCGCCGGCCGCCGCCCGGTGGTCGGCGACTTCCAGGTCGGCAGGCTCACCGGCTATCCCGTCGCCATCGTCGCGGCGCCGCTCCTCGGCCCGGGCCAGGCCTTCGAGGGCGCGGTCGCCGGAGGCGTGAGCCTGCGCCGGCTCCACACGCTGTTCGCGGGGCTGCCCTTCTGGGGCGGCATCACGGTCACCGTCCTGGACGCCGACGGTCGGATCCTGGCCCACGCGCCCGGAGCCGACGAGAGCTTGCTCGGCCGGCCCCTGCCCTCGCTCGGCGCCCTCGCCGAAGGAGGGCGTAAGGTCAGCCGGCTGGCGTGGCTCGACGGCGAGGAGCGCCTCGCCGGCCTCGCGCACGTGCCGCGCGCGCGCTGGCGGGTCGTGGCCTCCGCCCCGAGCGCCGTCGTGCGGGACCGGGTCGAGCGGGAGGTGCGCGCGATCGGACTGCCGCTGCTCGTGCTCCTGGGCCTGGCCGCGGCGGCCGGTCTCCTGATCGCGCGCAGGGTCTGGCGCCCGCTCGAGGCTCTCACGGCGGCCGTCACGCGGCTCCCGCGCGAGGCGGCTCTCCGCGTCCGGGTCGACTCGACCGACGAGGTCGGCGACCTCGCGCGGGCGTTCGACGAGATGACCGTTCAGGTCGAGACGGCGCGGGCCGATCTCGAGCGCCAGATCGCGGAGCTGGGGGCGCTGTCCGAGGCCGGGCGCCTGCTCACCTCCACGCTCGAGCTCTCGCAAGTCTTGCAGCGGCTCGCCGAGCTGGCCCGCGCGCGGCTCGACGTGGACGTGGTGCGCATCTGGCTGCGGGAGGGCGCCTCCAACGACTACCGCCTCCACGCCCAGGCGGGGGCCACGCGCGACCCCGAGGAGTTCCGGATGCACCTCGAGCCCGGCCAGGGGCTCGTGGGCTGGATCATGGACCATCGTGAGGCGCTCGTGCTCGCCGACGTGCAGGCCGATCCCCGGCTCACGAATCGAGCCTGGGCCACGGCGGAAGACCTCCACGCCTTCCTGGGGATCCCGATCGTGCTGGAGGACACGCCGGTGGGCGTGCTGGCCTGCGTGAGACGGGCGCGGCGCGAGTTCTCGGCCGACGACGTGAGGCTGGCCCGGCTCTTCGCCCCGCCCGCCGCCGTCGCCATCCTGAACGCGCGCCTCTACGACGAGGCCCGTGGTCGGACGCGCCAGCTCGAATTACTCCACGAGGCGGCGCGGACCGTCGCGGGGGAGCGCGAGATCACGCGCCTCCTCCAGCGGCTCGTGGAGACGGCGCGGAGCCTCACCGGGGCGCGCTACGCGGCGCTCGCGCTGTTCGAGAAGGACGGCACCCTCTGCGAGTTCTTCACCGACGGCCTCGACCCGGAGGCGCGCGCGCGGATCGGTCCGCCTCCGCAGGGCCGCGGCCTCCTGGGTCACATCTTCGCGAGCACGCGCTCGCTCAGGCTGGACGATCTCACCGCCCATCCCGACTCCGTCGGCTTCCCCCCGGGGCATCCCACCATGCGCTCCCTCCTCGCGGTTCCCATCGGCCTCAAGGGGGAGACCCTCGGCGCCCTCTATCTCACCGAGAAAGCCGGCGGCTTCAGCGAGGACGACGAAGCGCGGCTCAACACGCTCGGCGCCGACGCCGCCGTGGCGCTCGAGAACGCCGAGCTGGTCTCGAGCCTGCGCCGGGCCCTCGACGGTCTCGAGCAGGCCCAGGGCCGGCTCGTCGAGTCCGAGGCGCTCCGCGCGGTGGGACAGCTCGCGGCCGGCATGGCCCACCACCTGAACAACATCCTGGCGGTCGTCCGCGGCCGCACGTCGCTCCTGCTCCAGGGCGCCCTGGACCCGGCGATCCGCCGCGGCCTGGAGATCGTGGAGCGCGCGGCCGTGGACGGGGCCGACGTGGTGCGCCGACTGCAGGCGTTCAGCCGGCCCCCACGCGCGACGGGGGCGACTCGGGTGGACCTGAATGGCCTCGTGCAGGAGGTGCTCGAGCTGACGCGGCCGCGCTGGCGGGACGAGGCCGAGCGCCGCGGGATCGCCATCGAGGCCCGCGTGGAGGCGGGGGACGTCCCGCACGTGGCCGCGAGCCACGAGCCGCTACGCGAGGCGCTGGTGAACGTGGTCTTCAACGCGATCGACGCGATGCCCTCCGGGGGCAGGCTCGTCGTCCGGACGTGGGCCGCCGACGGGCGGGTCCAGTGCGCCGTGGCCGACACCGGCTTCGGGATGCCCGAGGAGGTCCGCCGGCGGGCACTCGAGCCCTTCTTCACGACCAAGGGGCCCAAGAGCCGCGGGCTCGGGCTCAGCGTCTGCCACGGGGTCGTTCGGCGCTACGGCGGCGAGCTTCGAGTCGAGAGCCGGCCCGGTCAGGGGACGACCGTCACGCTCAGCCTCCCCGAGGCCACCGCGGAGTCGGCGCCCGCGCGCGAGCCCGGACGCCCGGTGGCCCTGCCCGACCGGCTCCGCGTCCTCGTCATCGACGACGACGCGGCGGTGCGGGAGATTCTCGCCGAGAGTCTCGCCGCGCACGGCCACCTGGTCACGCAGGCGAGCGACGGCGCCGAGGGCCTGGCGATGTTCCGGGCCGCGCGGCACGACTTCGTGTTCACGGACCTCGGGATGCCGGGCATGACCGGCGCGCAGGTGGCGGAAGCGATCAAGGCGCAGAGCCGCGCCACGCCCGTCGTGCTCGTCACGGGCTGGGACGAGGAGGAGACGCGCGCGACGCGCGCGGGCGGCGCCTGGGACGCCGTGATCAACAAACCCTTCGATCCCAACACGCTGGCGGAGGTGATCGCTCGGGTGGCGCGCCCCGCCTGAGCTATACTGAGCCGACCCCGTCGTCTAGCCAGGCCCAGGACGCGACCCTTTCAAGGTCGAGATCGCGGGTTCGAATCCCGCCGGGGTCACCACCATCTAAGGTCTGCGGGTCAGGCGCGGTGCGCCGGAATCACCACTTCGAACCCGAGACTTCGCGCGGCCCGCGCTTGAACGGCGTCGTGAGTCATCAGGCGGGCGACGTCGAGCTCGGTCATGGCGGCCAGGTGGAGCCGGTCGAGCGTGCGGCAGTGAATCCGGCCGGCGCCAGCGTGTTGCTGCAGGGCCGTCTCGAACACGCTGCCCGGGAGCGGGCGGAAACGAAACGGCTCGGTGGCCCGGAACTCCGCGAGCTTGGCGCGAAAGCGTTCCAGCCGGACCTTCCCGTATCGGCCCGCGAGCCAGGCGGCGGAGAGCTGGACGTGGGTCTCCAGTTCCGCCAGCGAGGAGACGATGACGAGATCCTCGCTCGCCACGTGGTCACGCACCGCGTCGCTCTCCGGCTCCTGCCAGAGGAGCTTGAGCAGCGCGCTACTGTCGAGGTAGAGCACGGGAAGCGCCGACTTCGCGGGCCTGGCGGTCGGCGAGGAGGAACTCCTCCACCCAGCGGACGGTGCGCCCGCCACTCACCCTGGCCTGCCACCGGGCATGCCCCCGGGGGTCGAAGCGCCGACGGGCTGCCCGGGCCTCGCGGACGCGTACGAGCTTGGCGACCGGCTTCCCATCGCGGGTGACGACGATCTCCTTCTCGCGTTCGAGCATCGCCTCGGCTCTCGGCCAGCGCTGGCGCAGGTCTCGCACGGTGATGGTCTTCATGGCTCGAGACTAACATGTTTCACGGCTTCCGGCCCACGTGTCGGATCTCCTACTCGCCGGTCGCGCGGTAGCGGCTGAGCGTCGTCGTCAGGAGGCGCTCGACCTCCTCCTCGCCGTGTAGATCCGGAGCGTGCCGATGCCGAGGAGCTGGTCGAGGAGCGTCCGCGTCACCTCGAGGTCGGTGATCTTGTGGTAGGGGACGCTCCGGCGCCGCCGCACGAGGAGCCCGCCTCTGAAGAGGGCGCGGTGGCGGGACCACGACGAGGAGCGCGCGGCCGACGGCCGGGAAGGGATTGAAGTCCTTCCCGGCGCCGGCCGCGGCGGCCCACATCCCCCCGACGAACATCACGACCCAGAACGTCAGGAAGGCGCCGAGGAAGGTCCCGGGCACCGCGGGGCGGCGCCCACGGCGCGATTTCCGGATCGGCCCCACGTTACGCGCGGCCGATCGGCGCGTCTCGCGATAAGCTGGAGACGATCCGGGAAGGGGGGGAGCCGGCCGGGGCCGGACATGGCGCTCGCGGGAATTCGGGAAGCCTCACGCCTGATCTTCGTCGACGAGCTGACCGGGCTCTACAACCGGCGGTTCATGCGCCAGTACCTGCGCGACCGCCTGGCGCTGCTCGCCCGGCAGGGCACGCCGCTCGCCGTGATCATGCTCGACGTGGACGGCTTCAAGCAGATCAACGACACGTGCGGCCACCTGGACGGCGACGGCGTCCTGAAGCTCCTGGCCCAGCTGATCCGCGACGCGATCCCCCAGGGTGGCTACGCCATCCGGTTCGCGGGCGACGAGTTCTTCGTGTTCCTCGAGGGTGTGGACACCGCCGGCGGCATGCGCGTGGCCGAGCAGATCCGCGAGCGCGTGAACCACGAGCGCTTCGTCACCGACAAGGCGCCCCACGGCCTCTCCACGACGGTGAGCCTCGGCGTCGCGGCGTATCCCGGCGACGCCGCCTCGCCCTCGGAGCTGATCGAGGCGGCCGACCAGGCGCTCTACCGCTCCAAGCGCGAAGGGAAGAACCGCGTGAACCGCGCCGGCGCGTCGCGGCTGCCCCCCGAGGTGGAGATCCTCAGGCGGTTCCCGTGCCCGCGGCTCGTGGGGCGCGAGGCGGAGCTGGCCGAGCTCGAGGGGCCGCTCGGCGAAGCGGCGGGCAACCGCCTGCTCCTCGTGGAGGCCAGCCGTGGCCTCGGCAAGAGCCGCCTCCTGCTCGAGCTGATGCGCCGCGCGGGGAGCGCGGGCCGCCGCTGGTTCTTCGTGCGGTGCCTGGCGTCGGAGCACGCGCTGCCGTACAGCGCGCTCCGGCCCGTCCTGGCCGCGTGCCTCGAGCGCGAGCCGGAGCGGCTCGGGCTCGCGCAGAGCCGGCTCGACGCGGCCTCGCTGGCGGAATTGGCCACCCTGCTGCCGGCGCTGGCCCCGCCCGGCGGCCGGCGGGAGCCGCGCCCCGCGGAGGAGCGCCGCAGCCTGCTCTTCCACGGCGTGGCGGATCTCTTCTGCCTCCTCTCCGGCGACAGCCCGCTGATGCTCTTCCTCGACGACCTCCAGTACGTGGACGAGGCGAGCCTCGAGGTGCTCTGCCGCCTGCTCGAGCGCGCCGACGGCCGCGTGCTCGTCTACGCGGCCGTGCAGACCGAGGCGCTCGAGCGGGAGAAGGACCCGCCGCTGCCGCTCGCCCGCCTCGCCCCCCTCCTGCGCCAGGCATCGCGCTTCCAGCGCGTGGGCCTCGCCGTGCTGACGGCCTCGCAGGTCGGCCGCATGGTGACGGAGATCCTGCAGCGGCACACGCCGGCCCCGGAGTTCATGGAGCGCCTCTCGGAGGCGAGCCGCGGCATCCCGCTCTTCGTCGAGGAGACGCTGAAGGCGCTGATCAACGAGGGGGCGCTCCGGACGGTCGACGGGACGTGGGACCTCGAGGCCGTGGAGCCCACACTGGCCGCGTCGCTCGAGGAGGTCATCCGCGGCCGGCTGGACGCGCTCGACCAGGAGCTGCACCAGATGATCGCCAAGGCCGCCGTCGTCGGCCCCCACGTGGATCTCGAGCTGCTCGCCGGCGTGCTCGGCAAGGACGCGGGCGAGACGCAGCACCTCGTGGACCGCGGCAAGAAGGAGCGCGTCTTCGAGGAGATGGGCGTGATGAGCGACGAGGACGAGGTCCACTTCCTCTCGCAGTGCTTCCAGCAGATCGTCTACGACGGCCTCGACCCCGGCGACCGGCGGCGCACCCACCGCACGGTGGGCGAGGTGACCGAGCGCCTCGCCGGGGAGCGCGCGGCGGAGGTGCTGGGGCCGCTCGCCTACCACTTCGAGCGCTCGGACGACCCCGCGAAGGCGGAGCTCTACCGCCAGCGGGCGCAGGCGCTCGCGGGGGAGCTCTTCTCCGCCGCCGAGGTCGCGCGCGAGCTGAGCCTCACGGTCGACGCCGCGGAGAGCGGCCCGCGGCTCGATGCCGCGAGCTGGCCGCTCGCCGACCGGGTGCTGCGCGGCGTCGCCGTGGCGGTGAAGAACATGCGCGTCTACCCGGCGGGGAGCCGGCTGGTGGAGGAGGGCGTCGCCGCCGTCGGCGCCGCGCTCCTCGATCTCCTGGCGCGCGTCGAGAGCCTGACGCTCGGCGAGGAGAGCAAGGCGCTCGTGGTCAACGGCCAGCCGATCGAGCAGAAGGGGCTCCTGCCCGCGGCGCAGGACCTCCTCCGGGTCTTCGCCGACCACGGCATCCGCCGGTGCACGTTCGAGCGGGGCCTCGGCCCGGACGACCTCCGCGGCGTGCTCAGGATCCTGAGCGGGGCCGGCCGGACGGGCCAGCAGGACGTCGCCGCCTGGGACCGGCGGCTCCAGGACGAGGGCGTCCGGCGCGTCCGCGTCTTCCCGGTGATCTACCTCGCGTCCGGCGCGGGGATGGCGGCCTGGCGCCGCGAGCACGGCGAGGCGCTCCTGGACGACGCGGCCCAGCTCCTGGCGCGGGATGTCCTGCGCTCGCTGGCGGCCGTCGTGGACAACATCCGCCTCTACCCACCCGAGAGCCAGATCATCGCGCAGACGCTCGACCAGCTCGAGCGCCACGCCGAGGCGATGCTCGCGCGGATCCCCAGCCTTACGGTGGCCCTCGTCGAGGGGACCATCGTCGTCAACGCCATCCGCCCCAGCCCGCGCCTGTTCGGGCTCACGATCGAGGTCCTCCAGCAGCTCATGGACGACAGCGGGCTCACGAGCCTCACGCTCCGCCGCGGCGTCACCCGCGAGCAGCTCCGCACGTTCCTCACCCACCTGGCGCAGCCGCTCGAGGATGCGGCGCGCGATCCGGGCTTCTGGCAGCGCCTCCTGGACAACAGCGGGATCACGACGATCGAGGTGGGGACCCGCGCCTACGCGGCGGCGCGGCGGCTCGCGGCCGAGGAGGTCCCGGGCGCGGAGGCGCCCGCGACGCCGCCTGCGCGCGCGGACGCGCAGACCTCCGAGGCCGAGCAGGCGCTCGCCGAGGCGTCCCGCTGGCTCGCGATGCCGCTGCCCGCGTTCCTCGAGCGCAGCGTCCAGGAGCGGGTCCCGCCCGTGCTCGCGGCGCTCCGCGCGATGGGACAGGAGGACCTCGCCGCGCAGCTCGTGGACCGCGGCGCGGCGGGGCTCGGCGAGCGCGAGGGCGCGCTGCGCGCCCGGGCGGCCGCCGGTCTCGCGCTCGCGCTCGGCCGGGCGGACGCGGAATCGCTCGCGTGGCTCCTCGCCAGGTGCGTGGGCCCGCTGGCGGACGCGGCAGCGCGCGAAGGGCACCTCGAGGCGTTCCGGGCCGAGGCGGAGCTGGCGACGAGCATCCTCGGGCACCTCCTGCCGGGCGGGGACTTCGCGGGCGCCGCGCGGCTCGCCGCGGCCCTCGGCGGCGCCCGCCCGGGCGCGGCCGACGTCGCGCGGCTCGCGGAGGCGGCGCGCGGCGTCGTCGAGGCCCTCGCCGCCTCGAGGGGCCTCGAGCCCCTGCTCGGCCGGCTCGGGGCAGCGGACGCCGCCGGGCGCGAGCAGGCCAGGGCCGTGCTCGCGGGCTTCGGCGCGGCGGCTCACGCCTACCTCGCCGGGCTCGTGCACGACGCGCCGGACGACGCGCTGGCGCGCGCGGCGGCCGAGATCCTCGCGGGCCAGGGAGACCCGGGCGTGCGCCTCGTCACCCAGGGCCTCGAGCACGAGGAGTCGCCGGCGCGCGTCCGGCGCGTGGTCTCGGTCCTGGACGCCCTGGCCCCGGCCCTCGGCCCGGGCCTCGTCTTTCTCCTGGGGCATCAGGACCGGGCGGTGCGGGCGGAGCTCGGGCGCACGCTCACGCGCGTGCCGCGCGAGCACGCGCTCCGGCTCGTCGGCCAGGCCCTGTCCCGGAAGCGGCCCGAGGTCCTGCTCGGCGCCCTGGAGTCGGCGAGCGCGCTCAACGCGGTGGAGCTGCTCGACGTGCTGCTCCGTCTCGTCGAGACGCAGCCGAGCCAGATCGTGCTCCGCGCCGCCTGCGCGAGCCTCGGGCGCCTCGGCGACGCGCGGGGGGTGCCGGCGCTCGTGGCGATCGCCGACCGGCGCCCCCGCTTCCTCGGGCTCGCCAGGGGCCTGCCCCAGGCGACGCGGGCGGCGGCCATCCGCGCGCTCGGCGACATCGCGGCGCCCGAGGCGCAGGCGGGCCTCCAGCGTGCGCTCAAGGACCGGAGCAAGGAGATCCGCGCGGCGGCCCGGTTCGCCCTCGTCAAGCTCCAGCGCGAGTCCGCCGCCAAGAAGGCCCGCTGAGCGCGCGCGCCGCGCCACGCTCCGTCGAGGTCAGTCGACCGCCAGCCGATAGCCCACGCCCGGCTCGGTGAGCAGGTAGCGCGGGCGCGCGGGCTCCGCCTCGAGCTTGTGGCGCAGGTGGGCCATGTAGACGCGCACGTAGTGGGCCTGGTCCGTGTGCACCGGCCCCCACACCTCGCGCAGCAGCTGCTGGTGGGTGACGACCCTGCCGGCGTGGCGGACGAGCGTCGTCAGGAGCTTGTACTCGATCGGCGTCAGGTGCACCTCGGCGCCGCCGAGCGACACGTGGCGCCGCAGAAGATCCACCCGCAGATCGCCCACCGCGAAGGTCGCCTCGCCGTCCTCGTGAGTCGCGCCCGCCGTGTGACGGAGCGCCACGCGGAGGCGCGCGAGCAGCTCGCCCGCGCCGAAGGGCTTGCTCACGTAGTCGTCCGCCCCGGCGTCGAGCGCCTGCACCTTGTCCCCCTCCTGGCCGCGCGCCGAGAGGACGACGATCGGCACCGCGCTCCACTCGCGGAGCCGGCGGATCACCTCGAGGCCGTCCATGTCCGGCAGGCCGAGGTCCAGGATGACGACGTCCGGCTGGCGCGAGCCCACCTCGACGAGGCCGTCCGTGCCCGTCGTCGCCTCGAAGAGCCGGTAGCCCTGGCCCGTCAGCGTCGCGCGCAGGAAGCGCCGGATCTGGGGCTCGTCCTCGATGAGGACGACGACGGGCTCAGGCATCGGCGGGCGGCGTGGCGGGCGGCTCGGCGAGCGGGAGCGTGAAGAGGAACGCGACGCCGCCCTCGGGCAGGTTCTGCGCCCAGATGCGGCCGCCGTGCGCCTCGACGATGCCGCGGCAGATCGCCAGCCCGAGCCCGGCGCCGCCGCGGCCGTCCACCGTCGCGCGGTGGAACTTCTCGAAGACCCGCTCCTCCTCGCCCGGCGGCAGCCCGGGGCCGCAGTCGGCGATCTCCACCGTGACCTTGCGGTCCGTCGCCGTCGCGAGGATGCGGATCCGGCTGTCGGCCGGCGTGTACTTGACGGCGTTCTCCAGGAGATTCAGGAGGACCTGCTCGATCAGGACGTCGTCGATGGCGACGAGCGGGAGGTCGGGCGGGAGGCTGACCGCGACGCGGCGGGCGCCGAGGCGCTTCGCGAGCCGCCCGAGCGCGGCGCCCACGACCTCCTCGAGCGGGTGCCAGTCGCGGCGGAGGCGCAGGGCGCCGGACTCGAGGCGCGTCATCTCGAGCAGGTTCTGGACGAGCCGGTTCAGGCGGTCGGCCTCGTCGCGGATGGACTCGAGGAGCTCGAGCCGCGTCGCCGGGTCCAGGCGCGCGCCGCCCTCCAGCATGGTCGTCGCGGCGCCGGTGATCGCCGCGAGGGGCGTGCGGAGGTCGTGGGAGACCGAGGTCAGCAGCGAGCTGCGCAGCCGCTCGGTCTCGGCGCGCAGGCGCGCCTCCCGCGCCTCGTCGGCCAGGCGCGCGCGCTCCAGGGCCAGCGCCGTCTGGTTGACGAAGGTCTCGAGCTGGCGCCGCGCCTCCGGTGTCGCGAGCGCCTGGCGCTCCCGCCGGGGGCATACGCGCACGACGCCGAGGGGGCTGCGCTGGCCGAGCAGCGGCAGGTGGATCGTGCCCGCCTCCTCGGGGCCCGGGTCGGCGCCGAGGGCCACGCTGACCTCCGCCGCGAACACGTCGCCGATGTGCCGCGCCGCGATCGCGACCAGCTCGTCCGCGGCGCCCGCCTGCGCCAGCTCCCGGCTCATCGCGTAGAGCGCCGCCGTGCGCCGCTCGCGCCCCTCGGCCGCCTCCCGCTGGCGCCGGACCCTCACGGTGAGATTGCCGATGACGAGGCCGACGGCCAGCATCACGGCGAACGTGAGCACGTACTCCGTGTCGGCGACGGCGAACGTGAAGTGCGGCGCGACGAAGAAGAAGTCGAAGGCGGCGACGCTCGCGAGCGCGGCGACGACGGACGGGCCGCGCCCGTACTTGGCCGCGATGGCCGTGACGGCCACGAAGTACGTCATGACGAGGTTCGGCGGCGAGACCAGGGTGAACAGCAGTCGGGAGACCCCGGTGGCCAGCGCGACGGCCCCGAGCGCCTGCGCGTAGCCCGCCCGCAGCCAGGCGGGACCGCGGCGCTCCGGAGGCGAGCCCGGCTGCTCCTCGCTCACGCCGTCAGTGTAGCGCGGGGACGGACGGGGAGCGGGGCGCGGTGCCGGGGACCGCGGCGGGGGGCGCCGGCCGCGAGGCCACCTGGCGCACCGTGACGCGCGGCCACGCGCCCGCGCACCAGTCGAGCTGGTCCAGCGCCACGCGCTGCCGCCGCGCCCATCCGGCGAGGGCGGCGTAGGTGAGCGCGACCACCGCGCACTCCAGCCCCACGCGGGGCGCCCGCGCGGTCACCAGGAGGTCCACGGCCGCGAGCGCGGCGATGCCGAGCGCCGTGAGCACCGAGAGCCAGCCCCAGCGCGGGCGGGGTGGCGTGCCGCGTGCGTCCCCATCGTCACACATCGATCCCTCGCCCCATGGCCCCAGCGTGACAGGCGCGCGGATCAAGGCGGCGTCAAGAAGCGGCCGCGGGCCGTAAAGACGGCGTAAAAATCCGGCGCGGCGGTACCGCGCCGGCGGCGGGGCGGGTAGCATGCGAGCCGTATGCGCCTCACGCTGCTCAAGCGCGCGCTGGTCGGGCCGCCGATGCCGCTCGCCGAGGCCCGGCACGAGAGGCTCGGGAAGTCGGTGGCGCTCGCGGTATTCGCCTCCGACCCGTTGTCGTCCAACGCGTACGCGACCGAGGAGATCCTCCTCGTCCTGATCCTCGCCGGCAGCGCGGCGCTGAGCTACTCGCTCCCCATCGCGCTCGGGATCGCCACGCTCCTGGCGATCGTCCTCGTCTCCTACCGCCAGACCGTGCAGGCCTACCAGCAGGGCGGCGGCGCCTACCTCGTCGCCCGGGACAACCTCGGCGTCCTGCCCGCGCTCACCGCGGCGGCGGCGCTGCTGACGGACTACGTGCTCACCGTGGCGGTGTCGGTCGCGGCGGGGATCGCGGCGGTGACCTCGGCGTTCCCGCCGCTCCATCCCTACCGCGTGATCCTGGGCGCCCTGTTCATCGCCGGGATCGCGCTGGCGAACCTGCGCGGGGTCCGCGAGTCGGGAAGGCTGTTCGCCGCGCCGACCTACTTCTTCATCGCGAGCATCCTCGGCGTGGTCGGATGGGGGCTGCTCGCGGTGACGCTCGACCTGCTCCCCGAGGCCCCCTACGAGCCCCATCCGCCCGGGCTCGAGGGCATCGGGCTGTTCCTCCTGCTGCGCGCGTTCTCCGCCGGCTGCACGGCGCTGACCGGCGTGGAAGCCGTCTCCAACGGTGTCCCGGCGCTCAAGCCGCCCGAGGGCCGGAACGCGGCGGCCGTGATGAGCTGGCTCGGCGTCATCACGATCACGATGTTCCTCGGGCTCACGTACCTGGCCTACGACCTCGGGATCGTCCCGGGCGGCGGCGAGACCGTCGTGTCGAAGATCGCGCGCCGCGTGTTCGGGGGCGGCGCGCCGTATTACGCCGTGCAGGCCGCGACCGCGCTCATCCTGCTGCTCGCCGCCAACACGTCGTACGCCGGCTTCCCCCGGCTGTCGTCCATCCTCGCCCGCGACCGGTACGTGCCACGCCAGTTCGCCAACCAGGGCGACCGGCTCGTGTTCTCGAACGGCATCCTGATCCTGAGCGGCTTCGCGATCCTCCTGCTCGTGATCTTCCAGGGCGACACCCACGCGCTCCTGCCCCTCTACGCCATCGGCGTGTTCCTGTCGTTCACCCTCTCCCAGAGCGGCATGGTCCGGCGGTGGCTTCGCCTCCGGGAGAAGGGCTGGCGCTGGCGCATGTGGATCAACGGCCTCGGCGCCGTCGCGACGGGCGTCGTGATGTTGACGCTCACGGTCACCAAGTTCGTCGAGGGCGCCTGGATCGTCGTCGTCGTGATCCCGCTCCTGGTGCTCACCTTCATGACCATGCACCGCCACTACGCCGCGGTGGCCGCCGAGCTGTCGCTCGAGGGGTTCGCGCCGCCCCCGGTGTTCCAGCACACGGTGCTGGTCCTGATCGGCGACGTGCACCGGGGCGTCGTGCGGGCGGTGCAGTACGCGCGGACGCTCGCGCCGGCGGCGGCCGTCCGCGCGGTCTACGTCGAGACCGACCCGGCGAACACGCGGAGGCTCGAGGAGAAGTGGGGCCGGTGGGGGCTCGAGGTGCCGCTCGTGGTGCTGACCTCGCCCTACCGCTCGCTCCTGCGCCCGCTGCTCGAGTACCTCGACCAGATCCAGGGCCGCGGCGACGACCAGATGGTGACGATCGTGCTGCCCGAGTTCCTGCCGCGGCACTGGTGGCAGCACCTGCTGCACAACCAGACCGCGCTGCTCGTCAAGGGCGCGCTCCTCTTCCGCCGCAACACGGTCGTCGCCGACGTCCCGTACCTGCTGGGCCGCTGACGGCCGCGGCGCGCCGGCTCCGTGGGCGCGCCGGGGCGCGCGCGCCTCACTGGAGCACGCGGTCCGCCTCGAGGAGCAGCGCCGACGGGATCGGCAGCTTGAGCGCGCGCGCGGCCGCGAGGTTCACGACCAGCTCCATGCGGCGCGGCCGCTCGACCGGCAGGTCGCCCGGGCGCGCGCCGCGCAGGATCTTGTCCACGAAGATCGCGACGCGCCGGAACGTCTCCGTCCAGCCCGGGCCGTAGGCGACGAGGCCGCCGGCGTCCACGAACTCGGCCAGCGGGTACATCGCCGGCAGCCGCTGGCGCTCGGCGAAGCTCACGAGGCGGCGCCGCTGCGCCAGGAGCAGCGGATCGGCGAGCACGAGCAGGGCACCCGCCCGCCGCTGCTCGACGGCGGCGAGCGCGGGGCGGACGTCGCTGTCCACGCGCGCCTCCACGGGCGCCACCTCGACGCCGAGGGCGCGCGCCGCCGCCTGCGTGTGGTGCAGGTCGAGCGCCGCGCTCGGGTTGGCCGGGTTCCAGAGCACGGCGACGCGCGCGAGCGCGGGGACCAGCCGCTTCAGCAGCTCCACGCGCCGCGCGCTCGCCTCGACGGCGAACGTCGTGATCCCGGTGACCTGGCCGCCCGGCGCGGCGAGGCTCGCGACGAAGCCGCGGGCCACCGGGTCGTCGGTCGAGACCATCACGATGGGCACGTGCGGCGCGGCCTGCCGGGCCGCTTCCACGGCGGGCGGAGCCGCGGCGACGATCAGCGCGACGCCGAGGCTCGCCAGGGCCTCGGCGTGCTGCGGGTAGGTCGCGGGCCGGCCCTGCGCGTACCGGTACCAGATCCGGAGCGTGCGCCCCTCGTGCCAGCCGAGGTCGGCGAGCGCCTGCCGCAGGACGGGGACCGACTCGGGCGTCGGCTCGTTCGCCAGGTAGCCGATCGCCGGCACGCGCGCGCCCGGCTCCGCCGCGAGCGCCCCGGGCGGCGCCGGCGCCGCGAGCGCGAGCAGCGCCAGGGCCAGCGCGCGCGCCCGCGCCCTCACGCCCGGAGCCGTCGCGGCCGGAGGCGAGGGTTCCCGGAACCTCGTCGCCGTCGGCGGAGGCCCTCGAGCATGCGGCGAGCCTATCAAACCGCCGGGGAAATTGGTATGATCCCCGGCGATGGCGCAAGGATTGAAGGAGCTGGTGGGACGGGTCATGATCGATCCGGAGTTCCTCGCCGAGCTCCAGCGCTCGCCCGACGCCCTCCTCGCCCAGTACCAGCTCACCGACGCCGAGCGCGCGACGATCCAGCAGGCGCTCGACCGGCTCGCGAAGACGCCGGCGGGCCTGCGCCGGCACGAATTCCACAACGCGCTCATCCGTCGCGTGGCCACCTAGGCCGGGGCCGGCCCCGTGGCCCCGTCGCCCGAGACGCTCGCGTTCCTGCGCGAGGTGCGCCTCTTCGCCGCCTTCGCCGACGCCGACCTGCTCGCGGTCGCCGAGCTGCTGCGCACGCGCACGCTCCGCCGGCGCCAGGTCCTCTTCCGCGAGGGCGACCGCGGCGACGAGATGTTCATCGTCCGGCGCGGCACGATGCTCGTCTCCAAGGAGATCACCGGCAAGGTCGAGCAGGTCCTGGTGCGTGTCGAGGCGGGCGACTTCTTCGGCGAGATGAGCCTGCTCGACGGCTCGCCGCGCTCGGCGTCGGTCCAGGCCGACACCGACGCGACGCTGCTCGTGCTCGGCCGCGAGAGCCTCCAGGTGCTCACCGACCACGCGCCGCACGCGGCGGCCGTGTTCTTCTACTCGATGGTGCAGGTGTTCATCGAGCGGCTCCGGCGCTCGACGCTCCAGGTGGCCGAGGCCACGCGCTGGGGCCTCGAGGCGACGGGGCTCGACGTCGACTCGCGGTGACCGAGCGGCCGGCGCCCGCCAGGCTCGAGCTGCTCGTCCGCCGCGAGGACGACGAGGGCTTCGAGCTGCGCGAGGTCGCGAGCGTCGTCGGCTTCATCAACTCGCGGCCGCAGCGGGTGCCCGCGGAGTCGTTCGAGCTGGCCGAGGTGCGGTCCCGGGTCGGCGAGTGGCGCTACATCCTCAAGAACACGGCGACCGACCGCTTCCTCCTGCTCACCGAGCGCGAGAAGTTCCTCTGGGAGCGGATGGACGGGCACACGGCGCTGCAGGAGCTGGCGACGGCGTACGTGCTCCAGTACGGCGAGTTCGACTTCGAGATCATCCCGAACCTGATCCGGAAGCTCCAGCGCGCCGAGCTCCTCACGCTGCGGCCCGCCTCGCGCCTGCGCCGCATCCTCGCGCGGAACCGCGGGCGACGCATCGCGAAGGCGGTCGAGACCACGCTGTTCGGGCTCGAGCGCGTCATGATCGCGAGCCGCGACGTGCAGCCGTTCTTCCAGCGCCTCTATCGCTGGGGCGGGTTCCTGCTGTTCACGCGCGCCGCGGCCGTCGCGTGCGTCGCGCTGGCCGTCGCCGGGGCGTTCGCGGTCGTGGGGCTCTGGCGCGAGCTCGACGCGGTGATGGCCGGCTTCGGCGGCAGCCCGGTGCGGGCGATCGTCACGGTGAAGCTCCTCTTCTTCGCGAGCGTCGCCGCGCACCAGCTCGTGCACGGGCTCGCGTGCGTCCACTACCGCCGGCGCGTCCGCGAGTTCGGCTTCACCTTCCTGCACGGCTTCGTGCCGACGTTCTTCGTCGACGTCACCGACATCTTCATGACGAGCCGGCGGGCACGCGTGGTCACGGCGGTGTCGGGCGCGCTCGTCCACCTCGTGCTCGGCGCGGTCTGGTTCCTCGCGGCGGCGCGCGCGCCCGCGGGCTTCGTCCAGGCGTTCGCGGCGGCGTCGGGGATCATCCAGTGGCAGGCGCTGGTCGTGTCGCTCTACCCGTTCTGCTTCATCGAGATGGACGGCTACCACGTCCTCGTCGACGCGCTGGGCGTGCCGACCCTCAAGCACGACGCGATGACGTACACGAGGCGGCTGCTCACGGGGCGCGCGCGCATCCGGCGCGGCCGCGAGGCGGCGCTCTGGCTCGGCTACGTCGTGCTCTCCGCGCTCTCGATCGCCGCCTTCGTCGTCTTCAACATCTGGGTGATCCTCAAGGCGACCTCATAACGCGCCGCTGCCCTTCGTGGACGATGCGGGCCGAGGTCACGCCGCGGCGCCCGCCTCCGCGAGGAGCGCCTCCACCGCCGCGACGATCTCCCGCGCCCCGCCCGCCGCCGCGGGCGCCGCGAGCGCCGCCGCCTGGGCGGCGGCGGGGAGGGCGGCGAGCGCGGCGTGCGCCCGCGCGCGCAGCGCGTCGCCCACGAGCGCGGCGATCTCGGCCAGGGCGACGAGCGCCGCGGCGACGCGCTCGGTCCGGCCGGGCGCCGCGGCGAGCGCATCGCCGAGGGCCGCGGGGACCCGGTCGTCCACCCGCGCGCGGCCGGCGGCGAGGCGCGCGAGGTCGCCGCCGACGGGCCCCCACTCGAGGGCGAGCGCGGCGGCGGCCCGGAGGATGAACGGCGCGAGCGGCGGCGCGCTCTGCGCGGCGACGACGGCGGCGACGCCCGCCCACACGCCCGGCGCCGCCGCGCGCGCGGCGCCCGGCCGCGCCGGCGGCTCGAGCGCCGCCCGGAGCGTCCCGTCGGGAGCGAGCCGCAGGTGGTCCTCGAGGTCCCGGCCGAGCGCCCACAGGCCGCAGCGCACGCCGTCGGGGGCGTCGCGCACACGGCGCGGCGCGTGGCGCAGGACGCCCTGCCAGTCGGGCCGGTAGTAGGCAACGTCGCGCCAGACCACCTTCTCGATCCGCCCGCGCCACTGGACGTAGAGGCCCTCGCCGACGAAGCGCGGCTCGAAGGGCGCGGGCGCCCACGCGAGCGCGCCGGCCCCGAACGCGGCGAGGGGATCGTCGACGGTCGCGGGCACGTAGCGGAACGACTCGAGCAGCGTCAGGAAGAGCTGCTCGCCCGGGTAGGGGCCGCGATAGCAGAGCGGCGGCACACCCTGGCGCGCCGCGAGCGTCGCGAGCAGGTTCAGGACCGCGGCGCCGCCGCCCGGCGGAAGGCGCCCGGGCTCCGCGAGCACGGGGATGCGGTCGATGCGCGACCAGTCGAGCGCCTCGAGCACGGTGAGGGCGACGGCCCCCGCGGGGATGGACGCGCCGGCGCCGGGGGCCGCGCGCGCGTGCCAGAGGCGATCCGAGAGGCCCCACGGCGCCTCGCGCGTCGCGGCCGGCTCGACGCCGAGCCAGGAGCCGTCCGGGATGCGCACCCAGGCGCGCTCGAGCGCGCCGTCCGGGCGCCAGCGGAGGTCGAGGACGGACGCCCCCACGACGCGGAATGATACAATGCGCGCGATGAGCGACGCCGAGCTGATCTGGCGGTCCGCGCTCGAGCTCCGCGATCTCGTCCGGAAAAAGGACGTGTCGCCGGTCGAGGTCACCGACGCCGTCCTGGCGCGGCTCGAGGCGGTCGATCCCGCGCTGAACGCGTTCTGCCTCGTCGCCGCCGACGCCGCGCGGGCCGCCGCGCGGGAGGCGGAGATCGCCGTCGTGAAGGGCGAGCCGCTCGGGGCGCTCCACGGCGTGCCCCTGTCGATCAAGGACCTGCTCGCGACGCGCGGCCTCACGACGACCGGCGGCTCGCGCCTGTTCGCCGAGCACGTGCCCGCGGAGGACGCGCTCCCGGTCGCGCGCCTCCGGGCCGCGGGCGCGGTGATCCTCGGCAAGACGAACACGTCCGAGTTCGGCCACAAGGCCGTGACCGAGAACCCGCTCTTCGGCGTCACGCGCAACCCCTGGGATCCGGCCCTCACGCCCGGCGGCTCGAGCGGCGGCGGCGCCGCCGCGGTCGCCAGCGGCGTCGGCCCGCTCGCGCTCGGCTCGGACGGGGGCGGCTCGGTGCGGATCCCGGCCTCGTTCTGCGGCATCTACGGCTTCAAGCCCTCGTACGGACGCGTGCCGTACGCCGGCGGCTTCCCCGGCTGGGCGCACGTCTCCCACGTCGGCCCGCTCGCGCGCAGCGTGCGCGACGCCGCCCTCATGCTCGACGTGCTCGCGGGGGCCGACGACCGCGACCGCCACTCGCTGCCGCGCGAGGCGGGCTCCTACCTCGAGGCGTGCGACGCCGACGTCCGCGGCCTGCACGTGGCCTGGACGCCCGACCTCGGCTACGCCGCCGTAGACCCGCGCGTGCGCGTGGCGTGCGAGAGCGCGGCGGCGGCGTTCGAGGCGCTCGGCTGCCACGTCGAGGTCGTGAGCCCGGGCTGGGGGAACCCCGAGGATTTCTTCGGCACGCTGATCGCGGCGCAGCTCCACGCGGCGTGGGCCGAGCGCCTGCCCGAGGCGGAGCCGCTCATGGACCCGACGCTCGTCAAGCTGATCCGCCGCGGCGCGCCGATCACGGCGTCCGCGTACATCCGCGCGGTCGAGCGCATCGACGCCTACTGGGAGGAGGTCCGGGTGTTCCTCGAGCGCTTCGACCTGCTGCTGATGCCGACGGTGGCCGTGCCGCCCTTCGCCGCAGGGGCGCCGCCGCCGCGCGAGGTCGCGGGCGCGCGCGTCTCCGTGCTGGGCTGGATGCCGTTCACCTACCCGTTCAACCTCACGGGTCAGCCGGCCGCGAGCGTCCCCGCCGGGTGGACCGACGAGGGGCTGCCGGTCGGATTGCAGATTGTGGGCCGCCGGCACGCCGATGGCACGGTCCTGGCCGCGTGCGCGGCGTTCGAGGCGGCGCATCCCTGGAGCGAGCGCCGTCCGGCCCGCTGAGCCCGCTCCCCGCGGGCGCGCCCTGAACGACCGGGCGCGCTGGGCGCTCATCAGCGGCTTCCTCTTCGCCCTGCTCGCGCTCGTGGTCTGGCTCGCCGTCACCGAGGCCCCGTTCCTCGACTGGCTGATCCGCCTCTACCGTGACAAGAAGTTCCTCAAGGAGACGGTGCGGTCGTGGGGCTTCATGGCGCCGCTCGTGTTCATCGTCATCCAGGCGCTGCAGGTCGTGATCTCGCCGATCCCCGGCGAGATCACGGGGCCCGTCGGCGGCGCGCTCTTCGGGACGTGGCTCGGCCTCCTCTACTCCACGATCGGCCTCACGGCCGGCACGCTGTTCGCCTTCTGGATCGGGCGCAGGTGGGGCGAGCCGCTCGTGCGCCCGTTCCTCAGCGAGCACCACTGGAACCGGATGAGCTTCGTCCTGGAGGCCGAGGGCGTGATCCTCTGCTTCATCCTCTACCTGATCCCGGGCTTCCCCAAGGACATCATCTCGTACCTGTTCGGGATCAGCCCGATGCCGTTCTGGGTGTTCGCGGTCGTCTCGACGGTGGGGCGCCTGCCCGGGACGCTGATCTCGTCCTACTTCGGCGCCCACGTGGCCGAGCAGCAGTACATCTACGCGATCGCGCTCATGGCGATCGTCGTCGCGCTCTGCCTGCCCATCTACTACTACCGCGAGCGGATCGTCCGGCGCTTCCACAAGCCCGGGCCGCGCAAGGACGCCGCCTGATTACGTGGGGGGCCCCGACCTGGCCCCCCCACCCCCCGACGCTCGGAGCGCCCCGGGGAACCCGTGGCGCTCCTCGATCCCGCGCTGGCGCCCGGGCCCCGACAAGGCGCTTGACGGGAGGCGGCCCGCGCCGGTAGAGTAAGCGGCACGCGTATGGGCACCCCGACGACCGGCTTCTGGCGCTTTTTTTATTTCGCCGAGGTCTGCCCAGGCGCTCTGTTCCTGAGCTGAGCGAGCGCCGCGGGCGGACCGACGCCCGCGGCGCCGACCCCCCTCGAGGCCGCGGGCACCCCCCGCGGCCTTCGTGTTTTCCGGAGGGCTCGAGTCGGATCGGACACGAGGGGGAGGAAAGGGCGTGCGGAGCCACGCGCATCTCGCTCAGGCACCCACGGTCTGGGCCGGGCACGCGGTCCCCGCTACAAAGGAGACGGCGATGATCATCGTGCTGAGGGCGGGCGCGTCGGAGGACGAAGTCGAGGACGTCTGTCGGCGGATCGTGGCGATGGGGTACGCCGCGCACACGATCCGCGGCACGCTCAGGACGGTCGTCGGCGCGATCGGCGACGACCGGGGCAAGGAGGGGCTGCGTGCGCTCGAGTCCCTCGAGTGCGTCGAGGCCGTCACGCCGATCCTGCAGCCGTACAAGCTCGCGAGCCGCGAGGTGCGTCACGACGCGACCGAGGTGCGTGTCGGCGACGTGACGATCGGCGGCCGGACCCTCGTGGTGATGGCGGGGCCCTGCTCGGTGGAGTCGCGCCTGCAGCTCCTCGAGACCGCCGAGCGCGTGAAGGCGGCGGGCGCCCACGTCCTCCGCGGCGGCGCCTTCAAGCCCCGGACCTCGCCCTACGCCTTCCAGGGCCTCGAGGACGAGGGCCTCAAGCTCCTCGCCGAGGCCCGGCGGGAGACCGGCCTGCCGGTGGTCACCGAGGTGATGACGGCGGACAAGGTGGACGCGGTCGCCGAGCACGCCGACATCCTCCAGATCGGCGCCCGCAACGTCCAGAACTTCCCCCTGCTGCGGAAGGTCGGCGAGGCCGGCAAGCCCGTGCTCCTCAAGCGCGGGATGGCCACGTCGATCCAGGAGTGGCTCCTCTCCGCGGAGTACGTCCTCTCGCGCGGCAACCCGAACGTGATCCTGTGCGAGCGGGGCATCCGCACCTTCGAGACCGCGACGCGCTTCACGCTCGACCTGAACGCCGTGCCGGTCGTGAAGCGGCTCTCGCACCTGCCCGTGGTCGTGGACCCGAGCCACGGCACCGGCCACTGGGAGTACGTCGAGGCGATGGCGATGG
>Ga0154364_1027_pt1 | contig 30849 bp, 31 predicted proteins | sample RifGroA2_FD_115892 | JGI IMG/M metagenome (GOLD analysis project Ga0154364, IMG submission 115892) | Candidatus Rokubacteria bacterium GWA2_73_35 | reverse complement strand
CTCTTCAACTCCGACGCGATCAGCCTGACCGCGCCGCGCGCGGCGCGGCTGATCGAGAGCGGGCTCGACGAGTACCGCGTGTCGATGGACGCCGCGACGCCCGAGACGTACCGCCGCCTCCGCGGCGTGGACCGCTTCGACCGCGTCGTGGAGAACGTCCACCGCCTCGTCGCGCTCGAGCGCGAGCGCGGCGGCGCGCCGCCGCGCGTCTCGCTCTGGTTCACGGCCTCGCGCGCCAACCTCGAGGAGCTGCCGGCCTTCGTCGAGCTGGCGGCGCGCGTGGGCGCGCCCGCGGTGCACGTCCAGCGGCTCGTCTGGAACGGCCTCGGGCTGGCGACGCGGGAGAACTCGCTCCACGGCGCCCTGGCCGCGCGCGAGCGCACCCTGCTCGCCGAGGCCGAGGCGCGCGCCCGCGAGGCCGGGGTCGCGCTCTCCGCCTCGGGGCTCGCTGCGCCGCTCGCGAGCCTCGGGGGCGGGCCGAACGGCGCGCGGCCCTGGGCGGGCTGCGAGCGGCCGTGGACCCTCGCCTACGTGACGGCGAACGGCAGCGTGCTGCCCTGCTGCATCTCGCCCTGGGTCGCGCGCGACTACGAGGGGCTCGTGCTCGGCAACGCCTTCGCCGAGCCGCTCGCGGCGATCTGGAACGGCGAGCGCTACCGGCGCTTCCGCGCCCGCTTCGAGAGCGCCACCGCGCCCGACCCCTGCCGCGGCTGCGGCAGGCTCTGGAGCCTCTGATGCGCCGCCGCTGGCTCGTGCGCGGGGGCGTCGTCGCCGCCGGCCTGCCGAGCCTCGCCGCCTACCGGCTCGACCTCCACGCGCGGTTCGGCGCGGGCCTCGACGTGCTCGCCGTCTACGTGGCGCTCTTCGCGGGGCTCTTCGCGCTCTACCTGGCGGCCGTGTGGATCGTCCTCGCGCGGCCCGCCCGCGACCCGGTCGTGCTCGCGCTCGTGCTCGCCTTCGGCCTCGCCTTCCGAGTCGCGTCCCTGCCGGCGCCCGTCGTCCTCTCCTCCGACGTCTACCGCTACCTCTGGGACGGGCGCGTGCAGCGCGCCGGCATCAACCCGTACCGCTACCCGCCGGCGGCGCCCGAGCTCCAGCCCCTCCGCGACGCGCGCATCCACCCGCGGATCAACCGGCCCGACGCGCCCACGATCTATCCGCCCGGCGCCCAGGCGGCGTTCCTCGCGGTCGCCTGGGTGGCGCCCGACAGCCTTCTCGGCTGGCGCCTCTTCCTGCTCCTCGCCGAGGTGGCCACGGCGCTCCTGCTGCTCCGGCTCCTCGACCGCCTCGCCGTGCCCCGCGAGGCCGTCGTGCTCTACGCCTGGGCGCCGCTCGCGGTCTTCGAGGGCGTGCAGGCGGGCCACCTCGAGGTGGCTGTCCTGCCCGCGCTCCTGCTGGCGCTCCTCTGGCGCCAGGAGGGACGGCTGCTGAGCGCGGGCGCAGCCCTCGGCGTCGCGGTCCTGCTCAAGCTCTACCCGGCGGTGCTGCTGCTCGCCTGGTGGCGCCGGGGCGACCGCCGCCTTCCGGCGGCGTGCGCGGCCGTCGTCGTCGCGGGGTACCTACCCTACCTCGCCGGCGCGGGCACCGGCGTCGTCGGCTTCCTGCCGCGCTACTTCGGGAGTGCCGAGGACTTCAACGTCGGCCTGCGCTACTTCCTGACCGAGGCGGTCGGGCTCGGCGGCGCGGGCGTGCGCGCGGGGGCGATGCTCGGCCTCCTCGCCGTCCTCCTCGCCGTGCTCCTCCGGATCCGCCGCGCGGCGCGCGAGGACGCGCGCGGCGTCTTCAGCGCGGGCATGGCCGCGGCCTCGGCGTACCTCGCGCTCGTGCCGACCGCGATGCACCCGTGGTACGCGGTCTTCATCCTGCCGTTCCTCGCGGTGAGCCGGTCGCCGGCCTGGCTCTGGTTCACGGGCGCGGTGAGCCTCTCGTACCTCGCCTACGCGGGGCTCCCCGCGCCGTTCCCGCTCTGGCTCCGCGCCGTCGAGTGGGTGCCGCTCTGGGCGCTGCTCGCGCTCGAGCTGCGCGCGGGGTCGCGCGCCTTCCCGCCGGCCGGCGTCGTGCGCGAGGCGCGCGCGTGACGGGCCCCGCGGTCGCGATCATGGCCAAGGCGCCGGCGCCGGGCGCGGTGAAGACGCGCCTCTGCCCGCCGCTCGCGCCCGCGCAGGCGGCGGCGCTCGCCCACGCCTTCCTCCTCGACAAGATCGGCCAGGTCCGGACGCTCCGGGGCGCGCGGCCCGTCGTCGCCTTCGCCCCCGCCGACGCCGCCGCGACGTTCCGCGCCCTCGCGCCCGACTTCGGTCTGCTGGCCCAGCGCGGCCCCGACCTCGGCGCGCGCCTGGCCGCGGTGCTCGGCGACCTGCTCGCGGGCGGCCACGCGGGCGCCATCGCGGTGGACGGCGACACGCCGAGCCTGCCGACGGCGTTCGTGCAGGCGGCGGTGGGCCGCCTGGCCGATCCCACCGTGGACGTGGTGCTCGGCCCGAGCGACGACGGTGGCTACTACCTGATCGGAATGAAGCGCGTCCACGGCGCCCTCTTCGAGGCGATGCCCTGGAGCACGCCGCGCGTGCTCGCGGAGACGGAGCGGCGCGCCCGGGCGGCGGGGCTCGCCGTGGCGCGCCTGCCGGCCTGGTTCGACGTGGACACCGCGGAGGACCTCGAGCGGCTGCGCGCCTCGCTCGCGCGGGGCGAGGGCGCGCCGGCGCCGGCGACCCGGGCGCTCCTCGAGGCGTGGCGCGCGGCGGCGCCGGCCTGAGACCGCGCGCGGGCTACTCGACGCGGAAGACCAGCTCGGGCTCGAGGCGCTTGACGCTCGTCTGCCCCGCGAGCGCCAGCGTGGTGGAGAGCTCGCGGCGCAGGATGTCGAGCGCGCAGGCGACGCCGGCCGCGCCGTCGGCGGCGAGGCCCCAGAGCGCCGCGCGGCCCACCGCGACCACGCTCGCGCCGCGCGCGAGGCCCTTCAGCACGTCGGTGCCGCGCCCGAAGCCGCCGTCCACGACGATCTCGGCGCGCCCGCCGACGGCGTCCACGATGCGCGGCAGCGCGTCGACGGTGGCCTCGGTCGAGTCGAGCTGGCGGCCGCCGTGGTTCGAGACCCAGACGATCCGCGCGCCGGCGTCGACCGCGCGCCGCGCGTCGCGTACGGTCATGATGCCCTTGAGCCCGACCGGCAGCCGCGTGGTCTTCCGGAGCCACGCCACGTCGTCCCACGTGAGCCGCGCCTGGTAGTCGGGGTCGGGCCCGCGCGGGTTCGGCGCGATCCGCATCGCCTCGCGCGGGTTGAAGCGGTTCACGATGTCGCGCTCGCGCCGGCCGAGGACCTGGACGTCCACGGTGAGGCAGACCGCCTGGTAGCCGGCGGCCTCGACGCGCGCGAGCAGCTCGGCGACCCAGCCGCGGTCGCCGTGGTGGTAGAGCTGGAACATCTTGGGCCCGGCGCCGGCCTTCGCGACCTCCTCCACGGGCCAGCCCGTGGCGCCGCTCAGGAACAGGAGCGTGTCGGCCTCGCCGCAGCCGCGCGCCATCTCCACGTCCCCCTCGGCATGGAAGAGGACGAGTCCGCCCATCGGCGCCACGGCCACGGGCCAGGCGAGCGGGACGCCGAGGAGCGAGGTGCGGAGGTCGATCTCGCGCACGTCCACGAGGACGTTCTGGGCGATGGCCAGGCGGCCGAGCGCCTGCCGGTTGCGGCGCAGCGTCGTCTCGGTCTCGGCGCCGCCCGCGCCGAAGTTCCAGGCGTCGCGCGGCAGGCGGGCGCGCGCGGCCCGGCGGATCTCGGGGAGCGTCACGAAACGAGCGGTCACGAGGCTGTACCTTACGACTAACGGCGGCCGGCGGCAACCAGCTCGAAGCCGGCGCGCACGGCGAGGAGCGCGCGCTCGGCGCTGTCGCCCGGGCGGCGCGCGGCGACCGCGCGCTCGAGCGCCTCCCGGGTGACCACGTCCGAGAGCGCCACGAGCGCGCCGAGCGCGACGAGGTTCGCGCCGAGCGCCTCGCCGAGGACGCGCGTCGCGGTGGCGCCGAGCGGCAGCGCGTGGCACGCGACGCCCTCCGCCGGGCGCGGGACCACGCGGTCGGCGTCCACGAGGACGAGCGCGCCCGGCCGCACCTCGCCGGCGTAGCGGTCGTACGCCTCCTGGGACAGGGCGAGCAGCAGGTCGGCCCGGTCGACGCACGGGTAGTCGATCTCGCCGTCGCTCACGATCACCTCGGCGCGGCTCGCGCCGCCGCGCGACTCCGGGCCGTACGCCTGCGCGTGCGTGGCGTTGCGGCCGGCGGCGACGGCCGCCTCGGCGAGGAGCAGGCCCGCGAGCACGATCCCCTGGCCGCCCGCGCCCGCGAGCCGCACCCGGCACTGCGGCGCCTCGGCGGGGGCGGGCGCGGCGGGGACGCCGGCCGGTGCCACGACGGGCGTGGCCGGCGGCGCCGCCGGGCGCTCGGCCGGCGGGGCGGCGGCCCGCGCGGCGGCGAGGGCCGCCGAGAACTCGGGCCGCCGGGCCTCGTGGAGCACGCCGAGCGCGACCGCCGGCTGCACGCCGCCGCGCGCGGTGGCGAGCCCCGGGACGAAGCGCTTCTCGGCCAGCAGGGCGTCCACGCTCAGGACGTTGCGGCGCTGGGCCTCGAGCATCTCCGGGCCGTGCCCGAGGGCGTTGTAGCGCCCGAAGTACTCGGGGCAGTCGCTCAGGATCTCGACGAACGCGAAGCCCGGGTGGACGAGCGCCCGGGCGATGAGGTCGTCGAGCCCGACGGGCGCCGCCGTCATCCCCCGTGCGACGAACGTCCCGCCGGCGCCCGCGACGAGCCGGCACGCGTCGAACGCGGGCTCGACCTCGCCGTCCGGCGCGGTGGCGGTGCGCGCGCCCTCGGGCGTCGTCGGCGCCCCCTGGCCCCCGGTCATGCCGTAGGTGGCGTTGTTGAGCAGGAGGCACGTGAGGCCGATGTTGCGGCGCGCGGCGTGGATCAGGTGGTTGCCGCCGATCGCGAGGCCGTCGCCGTCGCCCGTGACCACGACGACGTGCAGCTCGGGCCGCGCGAGCTTGAGTCCGGTCGCGAACGTGAGGGGCCGGCCGTGCGTGGTGTGGAGCGTGCAGAAGTCCACGTAGCCGACGATCCGGCTCGAGCAGCCGATCCCCGAGACGAAGACCAGCCGGTCGCGCGGGAGCCCCAGGCGGTGCACCGCCCGGAGGATCGCCTTCAGCACGATGCCGTGGCCGCAGCCCGGACAGAGGATGTGCGGCATCATGTCCGTGCGCAGGTACTGCCGGTAGTCGAGCTCGGCGGCGGGCGTCACGCGAGCCCCCTGACGCCGGCGCCGGCCAGCGCGTCGAGCACGTCCTCGGGCGCCAGCGGCTGGCCGTCGGCGCGGAAGCGGCCGGTCACCGGCGTGCGGCCCGCCGCCGCGCGCTCCACCTCGCCGACGATCTGGCCCATGTTCATCTCCGCGACGACGAGCGCGCGCGCGCGGCCGGCGAGGTCGGCGATCTCGCGGTCGGGGAACGGCCAGAGCGTGCGCGGCCGGAAGAGCCCGACGCGCGCGCCGCGCCGCCGCGCCAGCCCGACGGCCCGGCGCGCCGCGCGCGCGCTCACGCCGAAGGCGACGACGACGACTTCGGCGTCGTCGAGCGCCACGCCCTCCCAGAGGACGACGTCCGCGCGGTCGCGCGCGAGCTTCGCGTGCAGGCGCGCCTGGAGCCGCGCGACGACGGCCGGGTCCTGGGTCGGGTAGCCGCGCTCGTCGTGCGCGAGGCCGGTGACGTGCCAGCGGTGGCCGGACCCGAAGTCCGCCATCGCGGGGACCGCCTGGCCGTTCGCGGCGTAGGGGCGCCAGGCGCCGGGCGCCTCGGACGGGCGCGCGCGCTCGACGAGCGCGAGGGAGGCGGGGTCGGGCAGCATCACCCGCTCGCGCACGTGGCCGATCACCTCGTCCCAGAGCAGGACGACCGGGGTGCGGTAGCGCTCGGCCAGGTTGAAGGCGCGCACGGTCAGCTCGTACACCTCGGCGACCGAGGCCGGGGCGAGCGCGACGATCGGGTGGTCGCCGTGCGTGCCCCAGCGCGCCTGCATCACGTCGCCCTGCGCGGGGCTCGTCGGCAGCCCGGTGCTCGGCCCCGCGCGCATCACGTCCACGACCACGCACGGGATCTCGGTGGAGGCCGCGTACCCGACGTGCTCCTGCATGAGCGAGAAGCCGGGGCCGCTCGTCGCGGTCATCGCCTTGCGCCCCGCGAGCGAGGCGCCGAGCACGGCGCCGAGCGACGCGATCTCGTCCTCCATCTGCACGGCGACGCCGCCGCGCGGCGGCAATAGCTCGGCCATCCGCTCGGCGATCTCCGACGAGGGCGTGATCGGGTAGCCCGCGTAGAAGCGGCAGCCCGCGTCCACCGCGGCGCGCGCGCAGGCCTCGTTCCCCTGGAGCAGCATCAGCGCGCCTCCACGCAAGCGTCCTGCACCGCGATCGCGAAGTCGGGGCAGAGCAGCTCGCACAGGCGGCAGCCCGTGCACGCCTCGGGCCGGACGACCACGAGCCGGTCGCGCGCGTCGAGGGCCAGGCACCGCTCCGGGCACGCGCGCACGCAGATGCCGCACGCGCGCCCCTTGCACCACGCCTCGGTGACCGCCAGGCGCGCCGGCACGCCGCGCGCAAGCCCCTCGTTGCCGTTCGGCGCCGGGCCGGCGGCGGCCGCCTGCGCCCACGTCTCCTCGGGCCAGCGGAGCGCCCGCCCCGCCTCGAACGCCCGCTCGTTGGCCGGGGCGCTGCCGCGCGGCACGTGCGCCGCGAGCGCCGCGCGCCACGCCGCGTCGGGGAACGGCAGCAGCGTCGCGAGGACGCCGAGGAGCACGCTGTTGAGCGCCCGGGGGCTCCCCACGCGCCGCGCGATCGCCAGCGCGTCGCACGCGCGGACGTCGCCGACCTCGCGCGCGAGCGCGTCCACGGCGAGGGGCGGGTAGCCGAAGCGGCCGGCGAGCCGGTCGCGGCAGGCGCCGGGCGGCACCACCCGGTGCAGGTTGACGACGAGCGGCGCGCCGGGGCGGAGGTACGGCAGCGCCCGCAGTCCCTCGTTCCACTCCGTCGCGACGACGACGTCGGCCTGGCCCGCCTCGATCAGGGGCGAGGCGACGGCCGGCCCGTAGCGCAGGTGCGAGGACACCATGCCGCCCCGCTGCGACATGCCGTGCACCTCGCTCTGCTTGACGTCCGCGCCGCTCCGGAGCGCGACGTCGGCGACGATCGCGCTCGCCAGCACCACCCCCTGCCCGCCCACGCCGACGAGCAGGATGTTGCCGCGCGCCGCGCTGGGCCCCGCGCTCACGCGCGCCCGCTCCAGCCGGCGAGCGGGACGATCGCGCCGGGGGCGCACGTCTGGGCGCACACCGTGCAGCCGGTGCACGTCGCGGCGTCGATCTGCACCTTGCGGCGCCCCGTGTGCCAGCCGTCGCTCCACGTGATCGACGGGCAGCCGAGGTTCATGCAGGCCTGGCAGGCGGTGCACGCGGCGTCGTCCACGGCGAAGGGGTGGTCGCGCACCTTGACCGGCATCTCGACGCACGGGCGGTTGGTGATGACGACGGAGACGCCCCGCTGCGCGACCGCCTCGGCGAGCGCGAGCCGGGTCCCCGCGAGGTCGTACGGGTCCACGACCCGGACCCACCCGCTGCCGAGCGCCCGGCAGAGCGCCGGCAGGTCGAGCGCCGGCGCGGCGTCGCCGCGGATCGTCACGCCGGAGGCGGGATGCGCCTGGCCCCCGGTCATCGCGGTCGTGCCGTTGTCGAGGATCACGACCGTGATCCGCGTGCCGTTGTACGCCGCGTCGGCGAGCGCGGGCAGGCCCGCGTGCAGGAACGTCGAGTCGCCGATCGTGGCGACGACGGGGCCCGCGGCGCCGCCCGAGCGCGCGAGCCCGGCCGCCATCCCGATGCTCGAGCCCATCGCCACCGTCGTGTCCATGGCGCGGAGCGGCTCCATCGCGGCGAGCGTGTAGCAGCCGATGTCGCCGCTCACGACGGCGCCCATCTGGCGCAGCGCCAGGTAGGGGGTCACGTGCGGGCAGCCGGGGCAAAGGACGGGCGGCCGGCCCGCCGTCGCGGGCGCCGCGTGCCGCGGCCGCGGCGCGGGCGCGGGCCAGCCCGCGCGCTCGAGCCCGCGGGCGACGAGGTCGGGGGACAGCTCGCCGTCGCGGGGGAAGTACGCCTTGCCCTCGACGGGGACGCCCGCGGCGCGGACGTCGGCCTCGAGGTAGGGCTCGAGCTCCTCGACGACGAGGAGGCGCTCGACCTCGGCGGCGAAGCGGCGGACGAGCCGCGTGGGGAACGGATAGCTCAGGCCGAGCTTGAGGACGCTCGCCTCGGGCAGCACCTCGCGCACGTAGTGGTAGACGATGCCGCTCGTGACGACGCCGAAGCGGCGGTCGCGCAGCTCGACCCGGTTGAGCGGGCTCTCCTCCACCTCGGCCGCGAGGGCTTGGAGGCGCTCGAGCAGGGCGCGGTGCCGGCCGCGCGCCCAGCCCGGCAGCATCACGAATTTCTCGGGCGCGCGCTCGAAGCGCGGGGCGCGCGCCGCGGCCACCTCCGCCCGGCGCACGACGCCGCGCGCGTGCGAGACCCGCGTAGTGGAGCGGACGAGCACGGGCACGTCGAACCGCTCGCCGAGCTCGAAGGCCAGCAGCGTGAAGTCGTGGGCCTCCTGGCTGTCCGCGGGCTCGAGCAGCGGCACGCGGGCGAAGCGGGCGAAGAGCCGGTTGTCCTGCTCGTTCTGCGAGCTGTGCATCCCCGGGTCGTCGGCCGAGACGATCACGAGGCCCGCGCGGGCGCCGGTGTAGGCCGCCGTCATGAACGTGTCGGCCGCCACGTTGAGGCCGACGTGCTTCATGGCGGCGAGCGCCCGGGCGCCGCCCATCGCCGCGCCGAGCGCCAGGTCGAGGGCGACCTTCTCGTTCGTGGACCACTCGACGTACACGCGCCGGTCGGGATCGAGCCGGACGAGGGTCTGGAGGATCTCCGTGGCGGGCGTGCCCGGATAGCCGGCCGCCACGCGCACGCCGGCGGCCAGGGCCGCGTGGGCGATGGCGTCGTTGCCCGACAGGAGCAGCGCGCCCGCGGCGGGCGGCCGCGCGGGCTCCCTGGCCGTCGCTGGGTCGTTGGAGGGCGTAGGAGAGATGATCCCGTGAGATTAGGCCGGGCGTCGGCGGCGGACCAAGATGCGTTCGCACTACAAAGGTGGGCCACGCGGCCCAGGGGGCGGCGGCGCGCTCAGCGCCGGACGAAGACCGTCGTGCGGCCGCTCCGATCGAACGTGAGCACGTCGTAGGGCTGGGCCCCGTGCCCCGGCATTTCCATGCCGGGGGCCCCGGGCGGCATGCCGGGCACGACCAGGCCCGTCACCGGCGGCCGCTCGCGGAGCAGGCGCGTGATCGCATCGGCCGGCACGTGGCCCTCCACCACGTAGCCGTCCACGACCGCCGTGTGGCAAGCTTCGAGTCCGGCCGGCACGCCCTGCGCCCGCTTGAGGGCGCGGGGGTCGGGCATGTCCCGGACGTCCACCGGGAAGCCGTGCTGGCGCAGGTGCCCCACCCACGCCTCGCAGCAGCCTCAGGTGGGGTCCCGGTAAACCGTGATCGTCGGCTTCGGGCTCGCGCCCCCGACCACCCGGGCGCCGGCGCCCAGACCGACCGCCAGGGCGGCGCCTCCGAGGAGCACGGCCCGTCTCGACAGGCTCATGGCCCCAGGATACCCGGCGTTGGGCTATCCTTGCCAGGGGTGCGTGAGATGAACCAGATCAAGGAGGTCAAGCGCCAGCTCGACGCGGTGACGAGGGCCATCGACGCCCTGGACGCGGACCTCGCGGCCGGGCGGCTCGACGCCGAGGCGCACGACCGGCAGCGGGCGGAGCGCGAGCGCGAGGCCGGCCGGCTCGTCGTGAGCCTGCGCCACGTGCAGCGCGAGGCCCGGGCGCGCGAGGCGGAGCGGCCGGAGCCACCCGCAGGGGCGGGCCCCCGGCGCAGATGGTTCGGCGATCCGCTGGCGATGGCGACGGGGATGGTGGTCCTGGTCGCCGTCGGGGTCGGCGTGGGGGTCACGCTCGCCGGCCGGTTCGGCGGCACGCCGGGCGCCGGCGCGCCCGCCGGCGTGCCCGCGGAGAGCCCCGCCGCGGCGATGCCCGGGATCGAGCTCCAGGCGCTGCGGCAGGCCGTCGAACGCGAGGACGCGCCGACCCAGAGCCTGCTCCAGTTCGGGCACGTGGCGCTCGACCAGGGCAGGCTCGACGAGGCGCGCCGCGTCTACGCGCGGGTCCTCGCGCGCGAGCCGAAGAACGTCGAGGCGATCACCCACGTCGGCTCCGTGCTCTACGCCGAGGGGAACGTGGACGCGGCGCTCGCGAAGGCCGAGGAAGCGCTGCGCCTCGAGCCCCGCTACCTCCACGCCCTCTGGGACCGCACGCAGTACCTCTTCCACGGCAAGCGCGACTACGCCGCCGCCGTCAAGGCGGCCGAGGCGTTCCTCGCCGTCGTGCCCAGCGGCCCGGACGCCGACAACGTGCGCAAGCTCCTGGCCGAGGCGCGGCAGAAGCCGCGCTGAGGCTCCCGACCCGGACGTGATCGCGCCGCCGGTCGCTCTCGGGCTCCTGGCGCGGCAGCCATGAGCGCCTCCTTCGACTCGCCGTGGGCGGACGTCCAGAGCCCGGAGGTCACGCGGTTCCTCGCGGGGCCACAGCCGCGGGGCTTCGAGCTCGCCCGCGCATTCCGGATCTCCGCGGAGTTCATGCGCGGATTCCGGCGCATGCACTTCATCGGGCCCTGCGTGACCGTCTTCGGGTCGGCGCGCTTCGGTGAGAAGCACGCGTACTACCCCATCGCGCGCGAGCTCGGGATGCGGCTGGCCCAGGCGGGCTTCAGCGTGATGACGGGCGGCGGGCCCGGCTTGATGGAGGCCGCGAACCGTGGCGCCCGGGACGTCGGCGGTCGATCGATCGGCTGCAACATCCGCCTGCCGAAGGAGCAGCGGCCGAATCCCTACCTCGACCGCTGGATCACCTTCGAGCACTTCTTCGTCCGGAAGGTGATGCTGGTGAAGTACTCCTACGCCTTCGTCGCGCTGCCCGGCGGCTTCGGGACGCTCGACGAGATCTTCGAGACGGCGACGCTCATCCAGACCGGAAAGATCGAGCACTTCCCGCTCGTGCTGATGGGCGTCGAGTACTGGGAGCCGCTGCTCGCCTTCATGCGCGACCGGCTCGTGGCCCGAGGCACGATCGACGAACGCGATCTCGACCGGGTCATCGTCACCGATTCCGCGGCCGAGGCGGTCGAGGAGATCGCCGACGCCGCCACGCGCCGGTTCAAGCTGACCTTCGTCCCCCGCGCGCGCCGACGCTGGTATCTCGGCGAGTGACCGGGGCGGGGCGCGCCTCGGAGGGCGTAAAGGAATCGGGCGCAGCGATCCCGGGGGGGGCGCCCGGAGCCCCCCACGGAGTCAATCCCGGCGGCCCGTGAAGCGCAGCAGCATCAGGAAGAGGTTGACGAAGTCCAGGTAGAGCGAGAGCGCGCCGACGATCGCGTAGCTCCCCGCCTGGCCCTCCGGGAGCGCGAGCGCCATCTGCTTGAGCCGCTGGGCGTCGTACGCCGTGAGGCCCGTGAAGACGATCACGCCCACCACCGAGATCAGGAACTGCAGCGCGTCGCTGCGCCAGAACATCCCGACGAGCGAGGCGAGGATGAGCCCGACGAGGCCCATCATGAAGAACTGCCCGGCGCCGGCGAGGCTCCGCTTCGTGGTCGAGCCGAAGAGGGCGAGCGCGCCGAACATGCCGGCGGTGATCACGAACGTCGTGGCCACGGACTCGCCCGTGTAGGCGAGCAGGACGACCGACAGCGTGACGCCGTTCAGCGCCGAGTAGAACGTGAAGAGGCCGGCCGCCCGGCCCGGGGCCATCCCGACGGCGCGGGCGGACAGGTAGAAGACCAGGCCGAGCTCCGCGATGATCAGCGCGAAGAACACCAGGCGGTTGCCGACCACGAGCCGGAGGATCTCCGGCGAGCCGGCCACCGCGTACGCCACGACCGCCGTGATGCCGAGGCCGATCGCCATCCAGCCGTAGACCTTCCAGAGGAAGGCGGAGACACGCTCCGCCGCCTGCACAGGGCTCATCGTCCATGCGTCCATGGGCACCTCCTCGTCACATTCTACAGGGCGCCGCGCGCCGGGCGCAGCTTACGCGCGGGGCAGCGCCCGCCGCGCGGCGGCGATCTCGGCCTCCACGGCGTCCGGGCCGGCGAAGGCGCGGCCGGCCCGCCGGTACCAGTACCGCGCGTTGTCGAGGTCGCCCTCGAGCGTGTGCACGATGCCGTGCAGCCACGCGGCGAGCGCCGAGTCCTCCCGCTGGACGATCTCGTGGGCCTCCCGCCAGGCGCCGGCGGCGAGCAGCTCGACCGCTCTCGCGAGGGAGCTCTCCGTGGCCACCGGGCGCCGGGCGGTCAGCCGCGGCCGACGAAGGGCATCTTCGTCGCCATGATCGTCATGAACTGGACGTTCGCGTCGAGCGGCAGGCGCGCCATCGTGAGCACGGCCTCGGCGACGTGCCGCACGTCCATCAGGGGCTCGACCGCGACCGTGCCGTTCGCCTGCGGCACCCCGCGGGCCATCCGCGCCGTCAGGTCGGTCCCCGCGTTGCCGATGTCGATCTGGCCGCAGGCGATGTCGTACTTGCGGCCGTCGAGCGAGGCGCACTTCGTCAGGCCCGTGATCGCGTGCTTGGTCGCCGTGTAGGGCGCCGAGTTGGGCCGGGGCGCGTGGGCCGAGATGGAGCCGTTGTTGATGATCCGCCCGCCGCGCGGGTCCTGGCTCTTCATGATCCGGAACGCCTCCTGCGTGCAGAGGAACGCGCCGGTGAGGTTCACGTCCACGACGGCCCGCCACTGCTCGTAGCTCAGGTCCTCGAGCGGGACCGCGGGCGCGCCGAGGCCCGCGTTGTTGAACAGGAGGTCGAGGCGCCCGAACGCCTCCTTCGTCCGCGCGAAGAGCGCGCTCACGGCCGCTGGATCCGCCACGTCGGTCGGCACGGCCAGCGCCCGCGCGCCCGCGGCTCCCGCCTCCGCCACCGCCTGCTCCAGCTTGTCCCGGCGCCGGCCGGCGAGCGCGACGCGATACCCCTCCCCGAGCAGCGCGAGCGCCACCGCCCGGCCGATGCCCGTGCCCGCGCCCGTCACGACGGCGACCTTGTCCGGTGCCCTCATCGTTCGGTCTCCCCCGCCCCGTCCCGGTCACACCGCCGGGGCTCGCCGCGAGCCCGCATCTTACCCCATCGCCCGGACGGCTTCCCGCACTCGTCGGCCGCGTGTACCTCCCCGGCGGCATTGCCCCATCCCGCGCGCCGCCGGCGCGCTCCCCCACTACGCGAGGACCATCTGGGTCTGGACGGTGAGCGACAGCAGGCGCCCCGCCTCGTCGGTGACGCGCGTCTGCCAGACCATCGTCCGCTTGCCGCGATGCAGCGGCGTCGCCTCCGCGCGCACCGTCCCGGACCGGGCGGCGGCCAGGAAGTTGGTCTTCGACTCGATGGTGGTCGTGCCGGCGCCGGGCGGGAGGTTGAGCGCGGTGGCCGCCGCCCCCACGGTGTCGGCGAGCGCCATGAGCGCGCCGCCGTGGAGGCTTCCGCCCACGGTCGTCAGCGCCTCGCGGTAGGCGAGCTCCGCGACGACGCGCTCGGGGCTCGCCTCGACGAACCGGATGCCCAGCAGCTCGCCCAGCGTCCCCCGGAAGCGCTCGGCGAAGACGGTCGGATCGACGCTCATCGCAGGCCCCTCCCCCGCCGTGGCGGTGCCGCCCATCATGCAGGAGCTCCCGGCGGCTCGCAATCACTCGGGCCGTGCGGACGGGGGCGCGCGGACGGGCTGGACAACCGGCCGCGGTCTCGCTACCGTGCTGACCCATATGAGCGCCGAAGATCGCGCGGCGAGCGTCGACGAGCACCCGGGTCCCGGGGTCCTGCTGCATCGCCTCGCCAGCGCGCTCGCCTACGCCGGGGGCGCGGTGATCGCCGGCGTCGGGCTCATGTCCGCCGCGAGCATCCTCGGCCGGGCGACGCTCGGCCGGCCCATCCTCGGCGACTTCGAGCTGGTCGAGATCGGCACGGCCGTCGCCGGCTCGCTGTTCCTGCCCTACTGCCAGGCGAACGGTGGGCACATCATCGTGGACTTCTTCACGCTGCGCGCCGGCGAGCGCACGGTGCGGGCGCTCGACCGCCTGGGCGCCGTGCTCATGGCGGCGATGTTCCTCGTCGTCGCCTGGCGCACCGTCGTCGGCAGCGTCGACATCGCCCGGAGCGGCGAGACCAGCATGCTCATGCGCGTCCCGATCTGGATCGGCTACGCGGCGATGGTGCCCGGCGTGGTGGCCGCCGGCGCGGTCGCGCTCGCGCAGGGGCTCGGCGTCAGGACGGAAGAGCGCGCGCCCGGTGACTAACCTCGAGTCGGCGGGCCTGATCCTCGCGGGGATGCTGGCCCTCATCGCGCTCCGCGTGCCGATCGGCGCGGCGATGTTCGTCGCCGGCGCCGCCGGCTACGTGGCCCTCGTCGGCCAGAGCGCGCTGCTCGCGTATCTCAAGGGCCTGCTCTGGGCGCGCTTCTCCGTCTACGACCTGTCGGTGATCCCGCTGTTCCTCCTGATGGGGCAGTTCGCCTCCGCGGCGGGGTTCTCGCGGACCCTCTTCCAGGCCGCGAACACGTTCATGGGGCACCGGCCCGGCGGCGTGGCCATGGCGTCGATCGTCGCGTGCATGGCGTTCGGCTCGATCTGCGGGTCCTCGGTCGCGACCGCGGCCACCATGTCGCAGGTCGCCCTGCCGGAGATGAAGCGTTTGAACTACTCCGACCGGCTCGCCACGGCAAGCCTCGCCGTCGGCGGCACGCTCGGGATCCTCATCCCCCCCTCGGTCATCCTGATCATCTACGCCCTGCTCGCCGAGCAGAGCATCGTGAAGCTCTTCGCCGCGGCGCTCGTTCCGGGGATCGTCGCGGCCTCGCTCTACCTCGTGACCGTCCGGATCTACGTCCACTTCGCCCCGGGCCAGGCGGGCCTCCAGCCGCGGGCCGGAGCGGAGGAGCGGCTCGCGGCGGTGCGGGCCGCCTGGCCGATCGCCGCGATCTTCCTCGTCATCTTCGTGGGCATCTACGGCGGCTACTTCACGGCGACCGAGGGCGCCGCCGTCGGCACGGTCGCCACGCTCGGGCTCGGGCTCGGACGGCGCCAGCTCGACTGGCCCGCGGTCGCCCACTGCTTCCTGCCGACGGCCCAGGCCACGGCGATGATCCTCACCGTCCTGCTCGGCGCCAACATGATGAACACGGCCCTCGCCGTCTCCCAGGTCCCGGCCGACATGGCGGCCTGGATCGCGGGACTGGAGGTCCCGCCCCTGCTGATCGTCGCGGGCTTCCTCGCCTCCTTCATCCTGCTCGGGTGCGTGCTCGACGAGCTGGCGATGATGCTGCTCCTGCTGCCGATCCTGCTGCCGAGCATCCTCGCCCTGGAGCTCTTCGGGCTGAGCCTCGAGCAGAAAGCGATCTGGTTCGGGATCCTGATGCTGATCGCGATCGGCATCGGCCTCGTCGCGCCGCCGATCGGCCTGAACGTCTACGTGGTCGCCAACATCGCGCGCACCGTGCAGACGGGCGAGATCTACCGGGGCGTCCTGCCGTTCCTCGCGGCGGACTTCGTGCGTCTGACCCTGATCCTGCTCCTGCCCCAGATCACGCTCTGGGCGCTCCGGTTCGTGCGATAATCCCGCCCACGTCGCGCCGCGGAGCGGGTTCCACGGCACGCAACACCCACGATCCCGGGAGGCACACCATGAGACTCGTTGCCCGTCTCGCCCTGGTCCTCGGCACCGTCACCCTGCTCGCGAGCGGCCCCGCGCCGGCGGCCGCCCAGCAGGTGACCCTCCGCGTCCACCAGTTCTTGCCGGCCCGGGCGCCGGTGCCCTCGAACTTCATCGCCCCGTGGGCGAAGAAGGTCGAGGCGGACTCCAAGGGCCGGATCAAGGTCGAGCTGTACCCGTCGATGCAGCTCGGCGGGACGCCGCCGCAGCTCTTCGACCAGGTCAAGGACGGCGTCGTGGACGTCGTGTGGACCCTGCCCGGCTACACCCCTGGGCGCTTCCCCCGGAGCGAGGCGTTCGAGCTGCCGTTCATCGCCGGCAACGCCGAGAAGACGAGCCAGGCCGCGTGGGAGTACTACGAGAAGCACCTGCGGGACGAGTTCAAGGACATCAAGCCGATCGCCGTGCACACCCACGGCCCCGGGCTCCTGCACGTCAAGGGCAACGGCGTGCGCAAGCTCGAGGACATGAAGGGGCTCAAGCTGCGCGGCCCGTCCCGCCAGGTGAACAAGCTCCTCGAGACGCTCGGCGCGACGCCCGTCGGCATGCCGGTCCCGGCGATGCCCGACGCGCTGTCCAAGGGCGTCATCGACGGCACCGTCGTGCCCTGGGAGGTGACGCTCCCGCTCCGCGTCGCCGAGCTGGTCAACACGCACACGAGCTTCAGCGGCAACCGCAGCCTCTACGTCTCGATCTTCGTCTTCGCCATGAACAAGAAGAAGTACGAGAGCCTGCCGCCCGATCTCAAGCAGGTCATCGACGCCAACTCCGGGCCCGTGACCTCCCGGTGGGTCGGCCAGGTGATGGACGAGGGCGACGCGCCCGGCCTCGCGGTCGCGAAGAAGCGCGGCAACGCCATCGTGGTCCTCGACGCCAAGGAGACCGCCCGCTGGAAGGCGGTGGCGCAGCAGGTGACGACCGCCTGGATCGCCGAGATGAAGGGCAAGGGCATCGACGGCCAGGCGCTCGTCGACGACGCCCGGAGGCTGATCACGAAGTACGTCGGCCCCGAGGACTAGGCGCAGCGGGCGCGCCGGCTCACGCGTCGAAGGGGTAGTGGCGGCGCTCCGTCTGGAGGCTCAGCCAGCGGAGCTCGGTGAAGGCCTCGATGGCGGCGCGCCCGCCGTGCCGGCCGAGGCCCGAGCCCTTGATGCCCCCGAACGGCGCGTGGGGCTCGTCGTGCACGGTGGAGTCGTTCACGTGCACGATGCCGGACTGGATCCGCTCGGCCAGCGCCATGCCCCGCTCCGGGTCGCCGGTGATGATGGCGGCCGAGAGGCCGTAGGTGGTGTCGTTGGCGAGCCGCACGGCCTCGTCGGCGTTCTTGACGGGGATCAGCACCACGACGGGACCGAAGGTCTCCTCGTGGTAGCAGCGCATCTCCGGCGTCACGCCGGTGAGCAGGGTCGGCTCGAAGTACGGACCGCGGCTCCTGCCGCCGGTCAGCACCTTGGCGCCCTTGGCCACAGCGTCCTCCACGTGCGCCCGGACCTTGGCGAGCTGGGTCGGGCTCGTGATCGGCCCGATCGCCGTGCGGGGATCGCGCGGGTCGCCCATCTTCAGGGTGCCGAGCTTCTCGACGAGCTGGGAGGCCAGCGCGTCGGCCAGCGGGTGCTCCACCAGGATCCGCGTGGCAGCCATGCAGATCTGCCCCTGGTGAAAGAAGCCGCCGAAGGCCGCGGCGCTCACCGCCAGGTCGAGGTCGGCGTCCTCGAGGACGATCAGCGGGCTCTTGCCGCCCAGCTCGAGGACGATGCGCTTGAGGTGGCGGCCGGCCTTCTCGGCCAACGCGCGGCCCGTCGCCGTGGAGCCCGTGAAGCTCACCACGCCCACGGCGGGATGCGTCACGAGCACGTCCCCCACCGCCTCGACGTCGGCGCGCGCGCACGTGATGACGTTGAGGACGCCGGGCGGGACGCCCGCCTCCTCGAAGACCTCGGCCACCAGGAGGCCGCCCGCCAGGGGCGTCTCCTCGGAGGGCTTGAGCACGACGGCGTTGCCCAGCGCCAGCGCCGGCGCCACGGCGCGCAGCGTGAGGAGGTAGGGGAAGTTCCAGGGCGAGATCACCGAGACGACGCCGACCGGCTTGCGCATGAAGTAGTTGATCTTGCCCGACACGTTGGACGGCGCCACCTCGCCGCTCGCCTGGTACGTGAGTGACGCCGCCTGGCGGATCAGATCGAGGCAGTAGCCGACCTCGAAGCCCGCCTTCGCCGTGACCGCGCCGGTCTCGGTGATCAGCATCTCGGCGAGGTCCTCCCGCCGGCGCTCCCAGATCTGCGCGGCTTTGAGGACGATGCCGGCGCGCACCGCGGGCTGGAGGTCGCCCCACTCGGGGCGCGCCCGCTCCGCCGCCTCCATCGCCGCGCGCGCCGTCGCGGCGTCCGCCGCGGGGATGCGCGTGAAGGCCTCGCCCGTGGCGGGGTTCACGTCGGGGAAGGTCCGCCCGTCCGGGGCGTCCCGCCACTCGCCGCCGATGAAGAGCTGGTGCTGTCGCCGCATCGCGTACCTCCGGGGAATCCGCCGCGCGATCGCCCAGCGGAGCCGCCGCACGACATCCTCCGTCCGCTCCTCCGCCTGCCACCCCGTGATGCCGTGGGGGAGGCCGAGGACGACGAGGATGAGGACGGCGCCCAGGACGATCATGTAGACGTAGCGGAACTGGATCAGGAACAGCTCGGAGAGGAGCCCGAGGACGAGCGCCCCGACCACGGGCCCGGCCGGCCGGCCGACGCCGCCGAGCAGGGCCATGATGATGACCTGGAACGAGATCAGCGGGTTGAACGCAATGTGGGGATCGATGTAGGTCCAGCGCGGCGCGATCGCGGCGCCGGTGGCGCCCATCAGCGCCGCCGAGAGCGCGAAGACCGCGATCTTGACGCCCGTCGGCCGCACGCCCAGGACCTCGGCGCGCTCCTCGTCCCCGCCGATCGCCACGAGGGCGAGCCCCCAGCGCGACCGGCGCAGGAGGATCGCCGCGGCGACGGCGAGCGCGGCGATGAGCAAGAGACCCCAGTAGAGCGTGCGGCGCTCGAGCGGGAGCAGCAGCACGCGCCCCACCGTGCCCGTGACGCGGGACTCGTACCAGATCACGGCGTGGCGCACCAGCTCGCTGAGGCCGAAGGTGAGGATCGCGAAGTACGGCCCGCGCAGCCTGAGCGCGAGGAGCCCCACGGGGAGCGCGAGGAGCCCGCCGGCCAGCGCGCCGGCCAGGACCGGCGCCGGCCACGCGACGCGGGCGCCCAGGAGCGCCGTCGTGTAGGCGCCGACGCCGAAGAACGCGGCCGCGGCCAGCGAGAGGTAGCGCGTCGGCCCCGAGAAGAGCGCCCACGCCGAGGCGAGCGCCACGTCGGCCAGCAGCGCGAGGCCGAGCGCGACGTGGTACGCGGACAGCGCGAGCGGGGCGGCGCCGAGGGCCGCGAGGAGGCCGGCGCCCCACACCCACGCGCGCTTGCCGCGCAGCGCGCGCCGCGCGCGGTGCCAGACCCGTCCCGGCCCACCGCGGAGCCTCACCGCGCGCTACGCCTGCCCGGACTGGCCGGGACGACGAGCCATGGGATTGAACAGGCCGTAGGGCCTGAGGACGAGCACGAGGGCGAGCACGCCGTAGCTGATCACCATGCGCAGGTCGGGCGCCGTGAAGTAGACGCCGAGGCTCTCCACCACCCCGAGGAGCAGGCCGCCGAGGAGACTGCCCCCGACGCTCCCGAGCCCCCCGAGGATGATCACGACCAGGGCCGTGATCGTGTAGGGCAGGCCGACGAACGGCGTCAGCTCGAAGAGCATGCTGAGCAGCGAGCCGCTGACCGCCGCCAGGCCCGCGCCGAGCCCGAAGCACAGCGCGTGCACGCGCGGCACCCGGATCCCCATGAGCCGCGCGCCCACGGGATCCTGCATCAGCGCCCGCACCGCGGCGCCGGCCAGCGTGCGGCGAAGGAACAGCAAGAGGAGCGCCGTGACGATCGCCGCCATGACGAACGCCACGACGCGGTTGGCCGGGAAGACGGTGCCGAAGGCGCGGAGCGGCCGGTCGAGGTACTGGTAGCCGCGGATGTCGGCGCTCCAGAGCAGGAGCGCGCCGTTCTGGAGGATGAAGAGGAGGCCGAAGGAGATCAGCAGCGAGTTGGCCTCGAGCTCCTCCCGCGTGCGCTCCTGGCGGAGGAGCCGCCGGTAGAGGACGGCGTGGAGCCCCACGCCCGCGCCGAACACCACCGGGCCCGTCACCAGCAGGGAGAGCAGCGGGTCCACTCCCGCCTCGACGTGGAGCAGGTACGTGAGATACCCGCCGAGCATCAGGAACTCGCCGTGGGCCACGTTGAGCACGCGCATGAGCCCGTACTGCAAGTTCAGGCCCACGGCGATGAGGGCGTAGAGGCCTCCGAGCAGGAGGCCTCCCGCCGCCACGTCGAGGAGCAGCGTCAGGCTCACACCGCGCCCGTCACGCCCACGCCGGCTTCGGCACGACGGCCTTGGCCGTCGCGCGCTCGGGCGGCCAGATCACCTCGAACTCGCCCTTCTGCCACTGGCCCACCATGCCGGGCGTCGCCTGGTTCACGCCCTTCGCGAACTTGATGGGGCCGACGACCGTGGAGAACCGGGTGGCGTCGAGGTAGCCCTTGATCCGGGTCCGGTCGAGCCCGACCTTGCCGACGGCTTCCTCGAGGATCTGGAGCGTCGCGTACGCGAAGGCGCTCGCCCAGCGGTCGGGCTCCTTCTTGTGCTTGGCGACGTGGGCGTCGAAGTAGCCCCGGGCGCCCGGGTAGGGCACCTTCGGGTTCCAGGCCCCCATCCCCAGCACGCCCTCCGCCGAGGCCTTGAAGCGGTCCCGGAAGAAGGGGAAGGCGGTCCCGACCGAGGTGTAGAAGACGGGCGGGCTGAAGTCGACGGCCTTGGCCTGGGTCGTGGCCAGGATGGTGTCGGGCGGGTACGAGAGCGCCACGAAGATCTCCGCGCCCTTGGCCTTGATCCCCTTGAGGACGTCGGTGAGGTCCTTCACGCCGAGCGGGTAGCTCTTGGCCTCGACGATCTCGAAGCCTCCCGCCTTGAGGAGCGGCATGAGCGCCCCCTGCTGCTCGAGCCCGAAGAGATCCGCCACGTGGAGGACGGCGACCCGGTTGAGGCGCTGCTGGCGCTTCACCTCCGTGAGGAAGGCCGCGAGCGCCCCCATCATCGCGTCCGGCTGGGCGAGCACGGCGTAGAAGTACGGGAGGTTCAGGTCGGCGATCTTCAGCGAGGCCGCGGTGGGGCCGATGAGCGGGTAGCCGTACTTGTTGGCCACGGGGGCCACGGCGAAGTTCATCGCCGTGCCCCAGGGCGGGAGCAGCAGGTCCACCTTGTCCTCGGTGACCATCTTCTCGTAGAGCCGGACGGCGGTCTCGATCTCGCTGCGGTCGTCGTACTCGACGAGCTGGATCGGGCGGCGCCCCTGCCCCGGCACGGCGAGGCCGCCCCGGGCGTTCACCTGCTCGACCCAGAGGTCGTAGTTGGGGCGCTGCGTGATCCCCGCGCCGACCGCGTACGGCCCCGTGGCCGAGAGCGTGAAGCCGACCCGCACCGGCGACTGCGCGGCGGCGCGACGCGGCAGCCACACGGCGGCCGCGGCGGACCCGCCCGCGACCCTCAAGAACCTCCTGCGCCCGATCGGTGTGCCCATGGTCTCTCCCTCCCCGGCGCGCGCGCCGGTCGTCAAAGTCCGAGATACGCCCGTCTCACCTTGGGGTGCTCGACCAGCCCGGCCCCCGGCCCCTCGAGGACGATCCGTCCGTTCTCCAGCACGTAGCCGCGGTCCGCGAGCGCGAGCGCCTGGCGGACGTTCTGCTCCACGAGCAGCACGCTCACGCCCCGGGCGCGGATGCGCGCGATCAGCTCGAAGACGACCGCGACCATGCGGGGCGCGAGCCCGACCGACGGCTCGTCGAGCATCAGCAGGCTCGGCCGCTGCACGAGCGCCCGTCCGATGGCGAGGAGCTGCTGCTCGCCTCCCGAGAGCGTGCCGGCGAGCTGCCGCCGGCGCTCCCGGAAGAGCGGCAGCAGGTCGAGCACGCCCTCGAGGGCCTCGCGCGCCTCGCGCCGTCGCGCGCGCAGGTAGCCGCCGAGCCTCAGGTTCTCCAGCACGGTGAGCCCCGGGAACAGGTGCCGTCCCTCCGGGACGTGGGCGATCCCCCGCGTGACGATCTGGGCGGGATCGAGCCCCTCGAGGTCCTCGCCGCGGAAGCGGACCCTGCCGCGCGTCAGCTTGAGGAAGCCCTCCCGCAGGCCCGACAGCGCCCGGAGCAGCGTGGTCTTCCCGGCGCCGTTGGCCCCGACGAGGGCGACGATCTCGCCGGCGCCGACGCCGAGCGAGACCTGCCAGAGCACCGGGATGTCCCGGTACTCGGCCTGGAGATCCTCGACGTCCAGAAGGGCGCCCGGCGGCTCCCCGCTCAGGCGGCACGCTCCCCGAGGTAGGCGTCGAGGACGCGCGGATCCTCGGCCACCGCCGCCGGCGGGCCCTCCGCGATCTTCTCGCCGTGGTGGAGCACCACGACCCGGTCGGCCACCCCCATGATCGCCTCCATGACGTGCTCGACCCAGAAGATGGCGGCGCCCCGCTCGTCGCGCACGCGCCGGATCAGGCGCATCGCGAGCTGGATCTCGCCCGGGTTCAGGCCCGCCATCAGCTCGTCGAGCAGGAGCACGCGCGGCCGCGCGGCCAGCACCATGGCCAGCTCCACGAGCTTGCGGCGGCCGGTGGGCTCGCGGGTCGCCGGCGCGCCGGCCCGGTGTCCGAGGTGCACGAACTCGAGGGCCCGCAGAGCCTCCCCCAGGTCGCCCTCCCTGGTGCGCAGCGAGGCCTCGGCCCGCGGGCGGAACAGGGCGCCCAGGAGGACGTTCTGGAGGATCGTGAGGTGCGGGAAGAGCCGCGGCGACTGGAAGGTCCGCCCGATCCCCAGGCGGGCGATGCGGTGGGCCGGGAGTCCCGTGATGTCCCGGCCGTCCAGGCGGACCGCGCCGGCGGTGAGCGCGTGGAGCCCGCCGATCGCGTTGAACAGGGTGGTCTTGCCCGCGCCGTTCGGGCCGATGAGCCCGACGATCTCCCCCGGCGCCACGCGGAAGCTCACCCCCGCGAGGGCGCTGAGCCCCCCGAATCGCTTGCTGATGCCGATGCCCTCGAGCACGCCAGGCAGGTAACACGACCTGTCAGCCCACGTCAAGACCACGCGCGCTGAGCGCCGGGCGGGTGCAGCGGGAATCGCGGGCCGCGGGGTCTCCGCGACCCCCGCCGCACCCGCCCGGCGCCCGGAGCGCTAGTAGCCGCGGGAGCGGTCCACGAGGTTCAGGAGCGGGGCGCCCGTCAGCCAGCGGCGCAGGTTCTCCGCGAACAGCTCGGCGCACCGGTCGTCGTAGCTCGGCAGGAAGCCCGAGACGTGGGGCGAGAGGATCACCTGCTCGAGGCCGTAGAGGGGGTGGCCCGCGGGCGGCGGCTCCTCGGCGAACACGTCCACCGCCGCCCCGGCGAGGCGCCCCTCGCCGAGCGCCCGCGCCAGCGCCCGCTCGTCCACCGTCGCGCCGCGCCCGACGTTGATGAAGTAGGCCGACGGCTTCATCCGGCGGAACTCGGCGTCGCCGAGCATGTGCCGGGTCTCCGGCGTGAGCGGCGCGCACATCACGACCACGTCGGAGCCCTCGAGCAATGCCGGGAGTTCGGCGGGAGCGAGCCACGCGTCCGGCAGGGCGCCCTCGGGGTCGCCCGTGCCGGGCGGGGCGTAGCCCGGGTCGGCGCGGCGCGACGGGTCGCGCTTGCACGCGAGCACGCGCATCGCGAACGCCGTCTTCGCCAGCCGCGCCAGCTCGCGGCCGATGCTCCCGTAGCCGATGACGCCGAGGGTCGCGCCGCGCACCTCGGTCGGCACGAACAGCGGCCAGCGCTCGGCGTCGGGGGGCCAGCCGCCCCGGGCCTGCCACTGGACCACCCGCGGCACGCGGTGCGCCAGCGCCAGCAGCACCGTCAGCGCGTACTCGGCGACCGTCGCCGCGTGGACGCCGCTCGTCGTCGTCAGCGGGATCGCGCTCTCCGTGTAGAGCGGATGCTCGCGGAGCGCGTCCACGCCGGCCATGTGGAGCTGCACCCACCCGAGGCGGGGCGCGCGCGCCGGGTCGCGCGGCGGCGCGCCCGCGTAGAGGACGTCGGTGCGGGAGTAGTCCGCGGTCTCCGGGTCCGCGCGCGTCACGGCGAGCGCCGGCGAGACCGCCCGCAGGCGGGCAAGCTGGCGCTCGTCGAAGCGCATCGTCACGAGGACGTTCGGCATCGCCCGGGCGGGCGGCCGCGTCAGCGGCCGGTGAAGCGGGGCGGACGCTTCTCGACGAAGTGGGCCACGCCCTCCTTGAAGTCGGCGGTGCCGAAGCTCCGCCGCATCTCCTCGTCGGCGACGGCGGTGGCCTCGGCGAGCGTCTGGAGCTGCGCCGTCCAGAGCTGGCGCTTCATCACCGCCAGCGAGCGCGGCGAGACCAGGTCGGCCAGCTCGCGCGCGTAGGCGCGGACCCCCGCGGTCAGCTCCGCCTGCGGCAGGACGCGGTTGACGAGGCCCATCGCGAGGGCCTCGGCGGCGTCGATCCGCCGCGCCGAGAGCATGAGGTCGAGCGCGTGCGGCAGCCCGACGAGGCGCGGCAGCATCCAGCTGATGCCGTGCTCGGCGACGAGGCCGCGGCGGGAGAAGGCCGTCGTGAACACCGCCGCGTCGCCGGCGAAGCGCAGGTCGCAGTAGAGCGCCACGACGAGGCCGAGCCCCGCGGTCGGCCCGTTGAGGGCGGCGAGGATCGGCTTGGGAATCGTGGGGAAGTACGCGTAGCGCCCCTGGAAGTCGGCCCGCGTGCCCGCCGCCGGCGCCGGGGGTGGCTGCCGGGCCTCGTCGCCCCCCGCCGCGCCGCGGCCACTGATCCCGGCGAGCAGGTCCATGTCGGCACCCGCGCAGAAGCCGCGCCCGGCGCCCGTCAGCACGATCACGCGAACGCCCTCGTCCTGCGCCGCCTGCGCCATCGCCTCGCGCACCTCGCGGTCCATCACGCGCGTCCAGGCGTTCAGCTTCTCGGGGCGGTTCAGCGTGACGGTGGCGATGCGGTCCTCGACGTCGTAGACGATCTGTTCCCAGCCCATGGCAGCGACCTCCGGCCTCTCTGGCTTCGTCCTTATACAACGAGGTGCCGGTATTGACAATCAGACGACGTCGCGCGCCGGCGCCCGGGTCGATCCGCCGCCCGTCCCATGTTTCTGAGCGAGGTGGCGCATGGACCTCGCCACGGCCGGGTGGAACGATGACACGCGGAGCCAGGATCCTCTCGAACCACCGGAGGGAGTCCCATGAGCAGACTGCTGCGCGTCAACATGACCGATCGCACGACGACGTACGAGGAAGTGCCCGAGCACTACCGGCACTGGGGCGGGCGCGGTCTCACCTCGATGGTCATTGCCCGCGAGGTCCCACCGACCTGCCACCCCCTGGGCCCGAACAACAAGCTGGTCATCGCGCCCGGGATCGTCAGCGGGACGGCGGCGCCGACGTCGGGTCGCACGGCCTTCGGCGGCAAGAGCCCGCTGACCGGCACGATCAAGGAGTCGAACGCCGGTGGGCTCTCGTCCCAGCAGATCGCCCGGCTCGGGCTGAAGGGCCTCGTCGTCGAGGGCCATCCCCGGGAGGCCGGGCAGTCCTGGCTCCTCAAGATCACGAAGGAGGGCGCGGAGTTCCTGCCCGCGAGCGACCTCGCGGGCAAGGGCATGTACGAAGTATGCCGGACCCTGTGGGAGCGTCACGGCAAGGGCGTGGCGATCATCGGCATCGGGCCGGCCGGGGAGCACCGCATGGCCGGCGCCGGCATCTGCGTCAACGACATGGAGAACACCGCCGGCCGCTATGCCGGGCGCGGCGGACTGGGCGCGGTGATGGGCGCGAAGGGGCTGAAGGCGATCGTCATCGACTCGACCGGCGGCCCCGGCGTCGCCATCGCCGACGACGAGAAGTTCAAGGCGGCGATCGCGAAGCTCACCGAGGCGTCGCTCAAGCACGACGTCACCAAGAAGGAGGGCGCGCTCAACACGTACGGCACCAACGTGCTCGCCAACATCATGAACGAGGCCGGCGGCTATCCCACGCGGAACTTCCGCAGCGGGCGCTTCGAGCTGACCGCGCAGATCAGCGGCGAGGCGGCGCGCGAGCTCATCGGCAAGCGCAACGGCGTCGGCAGGACCGGGCACCCCTGCCACAACGGCTGCATCATCCAGTGCTCGAACGTGTACGCGCATCCCGACGGGACGTTCCACACCTCGGTCCTCGAGTACGAGTCGGTCTGGGCGCTCGGGGCGAACTGCGGCATCGGCAGCCTGGACGACATCGCCGACCTCGTCCGGGCCTGCAACGACGTCGGCCTCGACACCATCGAGATGGGCGGCGCCATCGCGGTCACGATGGAGGGCGGCCTCCTCGGGTTCGGCGACGCCGAGGGCGCCAAGCGGCTCCTCACCGAGGAGGTGCGCCGCGCCACGCCGCTCGGCCGGATCATCGGCAACGGCACCGAGTTCGCCGGCCGAGCCTTCGGCGTCGTCCGCGTGCCGACGGTCAAGGGACAGTCGATGCCGGCCTACGAGCCGCGGGCCGTCAAGGGCATCGGGGTGACGTACGCGACCACGACCATGGGCGCCGACCACACCGCCGGCTACACGATCGCCTCGGAGATCCTCGGGGTGGGCGGCAAGGCCGATCCGTTCAAGCCCGAGAAAGCCGAGCTGTCGCGCGCGTTCCAGGCGTCCACCGCGTTCATCGACGCGACGGGCTACTGTCTCTTCGACGCGTTCGCGGTGCTCGACTTCCCCGAGGGCCTCGAGGGCCTGGTGGAGTCGTGCGCGGCGGTGCTCGGCACCCGCTGGACCGTCAACGACGTCACGGCGCTCGGGCTCCAGGTGCTCAAGGCGGAGCGCGGGTTCAACGAGGCGGCCGGGTTCACGAAGGCGCACGACCGCCTGCCGGAGTTCATGAAGTACGAGCCGCTCCCGCCGCACGGGGTCGTGTTCGACGTGCCGGACGAGGAGCTGGACCGGGTGCACGCCTATTGATCGAGGTCCATCTCTACGGCGGCCTGCGTCGCCACGCGGCGCAGGCGGGCCCGCATCAGGCGTCGGTCGCCTGGGTCGACCTGCCGGAAGGCACGGTCGCCCAGGCGCTGGCACGGCTGGGCATCGAGCGCTCCGCGGTGTCGAACGTCTTCGTCAACGGCCGCTACGACGCCGCGCCATGGGAGCGGCGCGTCCGATCGGGCGACCGGGTGGGGGTGTTTCCGGCCGACATGCGGCTCCTCTACGTATGACGGTCGAGGTGCGCGTGTTCGGGGCGCTCGCGGCGAGGCTCGGCGCGACCTCCGCGTTCGAGCCGCTCCGCCGCCGGGTCCCCGTCGGCGGCGGCGCCCGCATCCGGGAGGTGCTGGCGGCGCTGGGGATCGCGCCCGACGAGGTCAGCCATCTGTTCCTGAACGGCGAGTACTCCGGCGCCGACCGCCGCCTGCGGCCGGGCGACCGCCTCGGCGTGTTCGGGCGGGACATGGCGCTGATCTACCGCCAGTACTTCCCGCGCGTCGAGGACCGCGCGTGATCGTCACGGTGAGGCTCTACGCGACGCTCCGCGACCTCACGCCCGACCGCAAGGGCGTCGTCGAGCTGAGCCTGCCGGACGGCAGCACCGTGGCGGTGATGATCGCGCGACTCGGCATCCCCCCCGGAGTCGTCCGTAAGGTGTTCGTCGGCGGCATCGCGCAGGAGGAGTCACACGTGCTCCAGCCCGGCGACGAGGTGGGCGTCTTTCCGCCGATCGCGGGCGGCGCGCCGGGTATGATGGCGGCGCGGAGGACGCTCACGATGAAGCTCAAGAAGGGAGTCCGCCAGATGGTGGACGAGGCGAAGGCTCGGATCACGACCCTGAGCCTCGAGGAGGCGCGCGCGCGGCACGGCAAGGACGACGTTGTTTTCGTGGACCTGCGCGACGTCCGCGAGCTCGAGCGCGATGGGATGATCCCGGGCGCCTACCACTGCCCGCGCGGCATGCTCGAGTTCTGGATCGACCCGGAGAGCCCGTACCACAAGGAGATCTTCGCGTCGGGCAAGGAGTTCGTCTTCTACTGCAACCTCGCCGGGCGCTCGGCCCTGGCCGCCGACGTCGCCCGGCAGATGGGGCTCGAGCGGGTGTGCGAGATGGGCGGCGGCTTCGCGGCGTGGCAGGGCGCCGGGTTCCCCGTCGCGGAGCGCCCTAGGCGGCGGCCGGCCTGAGGCCGAAGGCGGCCTCCACCGCGGCGCGGAGCCGGCCGGCGTCCGCGCCGCCCAGCGCGTCCACCGCCGCGAGCACGGCGCCGCGCTCGAGCGCGCCGGTGCGCTCGACGAGGAGGGCCACGGCCCCGAGCGCGGCCGCGTCGGCCGAAAGCGCGCGACGGAGCGGTACAGCGAGGGCCCGGCCGGGCGGCAGCGCGCCGGCGAGGCTCTCGTCTACGATGACGAGGCCCTCCGGCGCCAGGCGCTCGAGGTCCCCGCGGCCCTTCACCTCGCGCAGCCCGTCGGCGGAGACGAGCAGGACCGCGTCGGGCGCGTCGATCCCCGTATAAAGGATTGGCACCGGCGAGAGCTTCACCTCGGAGAGGGAGAAGCCGCTGCCGACCGTCACCGGGTAGTCGTTCTTCTGGACGCAGTGGAGGCCGGAGAGCACCGCGGCCTGCGCGAGCACGGCCGCCGCGGTCTGCACGCGCTCGCCCGCGCTGCCGGCGACGACGACGCCGAGCGCGCGCTCGAGCCTGTGGGCGAAGGGGCCTGCCGAAGTCGCGGAGGCCGGCGGCGGCGACGCGGCCGCGCGCATCGGGAACCGCTCACGGTAGAGCGCGTGGTAGGGCCGGCGGTCGGTCCGCCGGATGCGCACGCCGAGCTGCTTGCCCTCGGCCTGCGCCATCGCGCGCAGCCGCCGGCCGTCCAGCTCGTTCAAGGGCACCCCGAACCCGGTGCAGAGCTCGAGGATCTCGACGAGCGCGAAGCCCGGGAACTCGACCGCCTCCGCGATCACGGCGCCGAGCTCGCGGTCGGTGGCGAGCTGGCGCGCGTAGAACCCGCCGTGGCAGCCGCGCAGCACCTGCTCCATGTCGAGGGCCGGCAGCCAGTTGCCCTCGAGCGTGGTGGACGTGGCGAACCCCTCGGGCGTCAGCGCGGAGTGCTGGCCGCCCGTCATGCCGTAGAGCATGTTGTTGTGCAGCAGCACCGTCAGGTCCACGTTCATGAGCGCGGCCTGCGTGAGGTGGAGCAGCCCGATCGTCGCGCCGCCGTCGCCGAGCATGACGATGTTCTTCAGACCGCCCTCGGTGCAGAGCGCGTCGGCGAGGACGGCGCCGGCGGCGACGGCCGTGGACCGGCCGTGGATCGTGTGGACGGTGTGCAGCGCGGGGAACAGCGGGTCCACGAGCCCCACGCAGCCGATGTCGGTCGTGAGCACGACCCGGCGCGCGTCGAGGCCGAGGCGCCCGAGCGCCTCGTCGAGGCGGCGCGCCACGAGGCCGTGGCCGCAGCCGCGGCAGTAGGGCATCGGGCGCTCGGCGAGGAAGCTCACAGGGCCTCGAGGATCTCGGCCGGGCGGATCATCCCGCCGAGCTTGTTGACGGAGGAGAGCTCCACCCCGGGCAAGGCGCCGGCCAGCACGCGCCGGTAGAGCCCGCCAAGGTTCTCCTCGGCCACCACGACGCGCCGGGCGCCCCCGACGGCGGCGCGCAGGGCGGCGGCGGGCACGGGGAACAGGGTGAGCAGCCCCACGAACGACACGCGGCGGCCCGCCGCGCGCGCCGCGCGCACGGCCTCGCGCGCCGCGCGGGCGGTGATCCCGTAGCTCACCACGACGGTGTCGGCGCCCGCGTCGAGATCCTCCGTCACCAGCGTCAGGTCCGCCGCGCGCGCGGCGACCTTCGCCTCGAGGTGCCGCAGGACCTCGAGCGTCTCCGGGTCGTTCTTCCTGAGCCAGCCGTCCTTGTTGTGGGCGGAGCCGGTCAGCGTGACCTTGCGCGGACCGCCGAGCGGCGCGAAGGGCGGCACCTCGTCCGGCGTCGTGAACGCGACCGCGCGGTAGCCGTCACCGCTCGCGGGCCGCCGCGTCCACACGGGGACATCGGGCAAGGCGCCGAGGTCCACGGCCTCGTACGTCATCGCGACCTCCTTGTCGCTCAGGAGGACGACGGGCGTCCGCAACGCCTCGGACCAGTTGAACGCGTGGACGGTGAGGGCGAAGCACTCGGCGGGCGTGGAGGGCGCGAAGACGGGCACGGTGTAGCCGCCTGAGGTGGCGAACCCGGCGAGCAGCACGTCGCCCTGGGCGCCCTGCGTCGCGCCGCCGGTGCTCGGCCCGAGCCGCTGGACCACGACGACGACCACGGGCGTCTCGGCCATGAGCGCGTACTGGAACGCCTCGATCATGAGCGCCCAGCCGGGCCCGGAGGTGGCCGTCATCGCCTTCACGCCGCGCTGCGAGGCGCCGATGCAGTAGCAGAGCGCCGAGATCTCGTCCGGGGCGCCGACCGCCACGTCGCCGCGCCCCTGGAGCCTCTGCGTCATCTCGCGGTAGATCTCCGAGGCCGGCGTGATCGGATAGCCGCTGAAGAAGCGGCAGCCGGCGCGCAGCGCGCCCTCGACCACCATCTGGTTGCCCGACCTGAGGCGGACCTCCGCTCCCGCGATCACGGCGCCTCCTCGTGCGACAACGTGCGACAACGATTGTCGCACGCACCGCGGCGTGCAGATGTCGCTGAGGCTCCCGGCCCGCGCGCCTAGCTCAGGTGCGCTACAAATCTCCCGCTACTTGCCGGTTGCCAGCTCGCGCGCGACTCGAGTTGCACCAATTTGGTGCAACTTGCACCAAACTGGTGCACCGGGAAACGGCCAATAAGACCGTGGCTTGCCGCGAACTCGGGGCGCACTGCCCTGATTTCAGGGCACCTCCCGCGAA
>Ga0154364_1254_pt1 | contig 32635 bp, 28 predicted proteins | sample RifGroA2_FD_115892 | JGI IMG/M metagenome (GOLD analysis project Ga0154364, IMG submission 115892) | Candidatus Rokubacteria bacterium GWA2_73_35 | reverse complement strand
AGCTGATGCCGGTCCGGGCGAGCGCCCGGGTGACCCGCGCGATGTCGCGGAAGCGGACGCCGATGCCCGGCCGCCCGAACTCGACCGTGAAGCCGGCCTCGCCCGGGCCGACCCGGCCGGTGACGTCGTTGGTCTTGACCTCCTCGGTGCCGCGCCCGGCCACGCCCGTGGACTCGTGCGGCACGACCGGGTCGGAGAAGGCCCGCCTGACGAGCCGGGGCCAGGCCAGCTCGACGGGCGTCAGCGCGGCGGTCGGGCACACGTCGGGCTCGGGGTCAAAGCGGAACCGGAAGGCGCGGGCCGCCCGGCGGACGGCCCGCACCAGCGCGGGCGGCAGGTGCTCCTGCGACATGCCGCGGTAGCACGCGTAGCACTCCACGCACTCGTCCTCGTTCACCACGGCGCGGCCGAGTGCCTGGTCCACGGCGATCGCGCCCATCGGGCAGACCGCGACGCAGTTGCCGCAGGCCACGCACCGGCTAGGGTCGATGCGCACTACGCCAGCTCCTGGAACGCGATGGCCTCGCGCGGGCAGAGGTCGATGCACACGCCGCAGCCCGAGCACAGCACCTCGTCCACGCGCGCCCGCTCGAGCGCGCGGTCCCACACGAGGGCCGGGCACGAGAAGGCGCGGTTGCAGAAGCGGCCGCAGCCGCAGGCCTCGCCGATGCAGCGCGTCGTGTCCACCGCGGCGCGGCGCAGGCGCTTCACCGAGGGGAGCAGGACGCACGGGCTCCGGAGGATCAGGAGCTTGGCGCCGTCGGTCCTGAGCAGGCGGTACACGCTCTCGACGGTCTCGTCCACCTGGAGCGGGTCCTGCACCTCGGTCGGCAGCCCGAGCCCGCGGGCGATGGCCTCGATCGGCAGCGCCGGCGCGAGGTCGCCCATCGCGTGCCGCCCGGTGCCGGGGTGGGGCTGATGCCCGGTCATGGCCGTCGTGGCGTTGTCGAGCACCACGACCAGCACGGGCGAGTCGTTGTAGCGCGCGTTGACGAGCGCCGGGACGACGGCGTGGTAGAAGGTGGAGTCGCCGATCACGGCGACGACCGGCTGGGTGAAGCCGAGGAGGTCGAGCTTGCCGAAGCCCGAGGCCAGGCCCACGCCCGAGCCCATCGCGTGCACGGTCTTGAGCGTGAAGTACCCCGTCTGCATGGCGCCGAGCGTGTAGCAGCCGATGTCGCCGAGGACCACGCCCTGGCGGCCGTCCAGCTCGAGCGCGGCCTTGATCGCCCAGAACGAGGCGCGGTGCGGGCAGCCGGGGCAGAAGGCGAGCGCGCGCGGCGCCAGCTCGCCGAGCTTCACCTGCTCGACCTTCCGCGCGAACGCCTCGCTGCGCAGCGCGACCTCGCGGCCGGCGAGCGCGCCGACCGCGCGCAGCGCGATCTCCGGGGTCAGCTCGCCGACCCCCGGGTCGCCGCTTCCGGCGACGTGGCCCGAGGCCTTGCCGAGGAAGGTCATCGGGCCGAGCGCCGCCGCGTGCTGGGCCCAGTAGCTCTTCACCTCGGTCTCGAGGAAGGGCTCGATCTCCTCCAGGAAGAGGACCTGGCGCGCGCCCCTCAGCTGGGCGCCGAGGAGGTCCTCGGGCAGCGGCCACGTGGTGCCGAGCTTGAGGACGCGCACCTCGTCACCGGCGCCGAGCAGCCTCACGGCCTCCCGTGCATACGTGAAGCTCGGGCCGGACGCGATGACCAGCCGCGAGGCGTCGGCCGGGCCCTCGCACCGGTTGAACGGGGCCTGCTCGAAGCGCGCGCGCGCCTGCGCGATCCGCTGGTGGAGCACCTGGTGGAAGACGCTCAGCGTGATGAAGCGGTCCTTGAGGTCGTAGCGCGCGGTGCGCGGCGGCGGCCTGAGCGCGCCGAGCACGACGCTCCCGCGGGCGTGGGCGATCCGGGTGACGCTGCGGAGGAAGACCGGGAGCCCGACGGCCTCGGAAAGGTCGAAGGCCCAGCGGGTCATCTCCTTGGCCTCCTCCACGGTCGCCGGCTCGAGCAGCGGGAGATGGCAGGCCCGGGCGAGGTAGCGCGTGTCCTCCTCTTTGGTGCTCGAGTGGGCGCCGGGGTCGTCGCACACCACCACCACCAGGCCGCCCTTCGTTCCCGAGTAGGCGAGGCTGGTGAGCGGGTCGAGCGCGACGTTGAGCCCGTCGGCCTTCATGACGGTCATCGCGCGGACGCCCGCGAACGAGGCGGCGGCGGCGCCCTCGATCGCCACCTTCTCGTTCGTCGACCACTCGGCGTAGAAGCCGCCGTCGCGGGCCAGCGGGGCCAGCGATCCCAGGACCTCCGAGGACGGCGAGCCGGGATAGGCGGCGGCGTAGCCGAGGCCCGCCTCGAGGCCGCCGCGCGCGATGGCCTCGTTGCCGCTCAGGATGACGACCTCGCCCGGCGCGTCCGTGCTGAGCGCGTGCAGGCTCATCTCACGCCCGCCCGTGGGCCCGGACGGCGTCCCGCTGCGCCGCGGGGATCCGGAGGTACGCGGCCTCCGGGCGCCCCGACTCGAGCGCGTCCAGCACCCGGAGCTTCTTGCGCTGGACCGCCTCCTCGAGGATGGGGATGCGCTCGGGCGGGTAGGGCCGGACCTCGAGCGCGCCGGCCGCGCCCGCGCGCTCGACCAGGTCGCGCCCGCGCGCGGTGCGGACCACGAGCGTGTTCCAGGCCGGGTCGTACTCGGTCGAGCCCACCGACACGTCGGCCCACTCCGCCGTCGGGTCGAAGCAGGTCTGGCAGGCCGCGCGGATCAGGGGGCGGATCTCGTCGAGGGGGACGCTGGCCGCGCGGCCGTTCACCACGAAGGCCATGTCGCCGTCCTTGGGGAGGTCCATCTTGATCGCGCGCTGGAGGTCGGGCCGGCCCGCGAGAAACCGGTAGAAGGCGGGGGCGAGCGCCCAGAAGCAGAAGATGCCGATGAGGGCGGCCAGGCGGCCGTTCTTCTCGTGCGCCTCGACCTTGCGCGCCGCGGCCACCTGGCAGGGTCGCCCCACCACCGCGAGGGCCTCGCCGCCCTCGCGCAGGAGTCCGGCGAGGGGCTCGAGCGTGGGGCAGGCGCTGTACTTGGTGCCGGCGGCCGCGAGCACGGCGTCGCGGTCGCGCGCGACGACGGCGTGGGGCTGGCGCGTCGGCGTCCCGCCGGTGACGAGCGCCGCGCCGGCCAGCCCGGACTCGAGCGCGAAGAGCGTCAGCGCGGTGGCGACGCCGCCGTACTGCCCGCGCGCCCTGACGTCGGCGTCGAGCGCGCGCGCGAAGTAGAGGCCGTCGTGGCCGCCGAGAACCGGGTGGCGCCGGGGCGCGCCGAGCACCTGGCGGTCGAGGCTCTCGGGGTCGAGCGAGGCCCGGGGACAGACCTCGAAGCAGCGCCCCTCGTCGCGCGGGCAGGGGTGGATGAACGCGACCCGCTCGCCGAGGGTCTTCAAGTAGGGGCAGTGGCCCAGGCAGGCGCCGCAGGCCGTGCAGAGATCGGCGGCCAGCACCTGCGCCTGGAGCTCGCTCGGCCCACGGCCCATGGAGTCTCCTTCCGCGAACGCCCCGGGCGCCGGTGGAAGCGCGCGCCCCCGTCCAACGCACGATAGATCGGGCGGCGGGGGGCGACAATGAGGCATTCGGCCGGGAATTGTCCCGCCGCGGCGCTACGCGATCGGCGGCGCGAGCCCGGCGACCCTCGTTCCCGGACTGATCGGAGGCGGAAGCACATCCGGACTACGGATGTCGTCCGATTACCTCATTGACGCGCCGCCCCGGGACGGGCTACATAGTTACGGAAATTGGAGAATATACAATTATGATAGGTAAGCAATCACGGAAGGACGGGACGAGCCGGTGAACCGCACGGTCGACGACCAGCTCTACGAGCTGCACGCGAGCATCTGCCAGGTCCTGGCGAACCCGACCCGCCTCAAGGTGCTCAACGCGCTGCGCGAGGACGAGATCGCGGTGACCGAGCTCGCGCGGAGGGTCGGGACGAGCCTGCCGAACCTGTCCCGGCACCTCGCGATCCTCAGGGCGAAGCGGATCGTGCTGGCGCGCCGGGAGGGCGTGACCGTCTACTACCGCCTGGCGAACCCCAAGACCCTCCGCGCCTGCGACATCATGCGCGAGGTCCTGCTCGAGCACCTCGCCGACGGGCAACGGCTGTACGCGGCGTCCGGGGCGGGTTCGCGGCGGGGCGTCAGGCGGACGGGAGGCAGGTCGTGACGCCGCGCATGACGTTCGCTCTCGCGGGGACGACGCTCGGCCGCGTGCTCGGCGCGTTCTGAGGCGGGCGTGATGCGCCGCCTGGTCCGGCTCTCGCTCGACCGCCCGCGGCTGGTCCTCCTGCTGACCCTGGCCGTCTCGCTCGTCTTCGCGGCGCAGCTCCCACGGATCCGGATCGACACGGACCCCGAGAACATGCTCGAGGCGGGCCAGCCGGAGCGGGTCTTCTACCGCCAGGTCAAGCGGGAGTTCGGCGTCCACGATCTCGTGGTGGTCGGCGTGGTGGACCCGGCGGGCGTCTACCGTCCCGAGGCCCTGGAGCGCTACGCGCGGATCGTCGACGGGATCAGCCGGATCCGGGGCGTGGTGCTGGAGGATCTGCTGTCGCTCACGACCACCGACGACGTCCGGCCCATCGGCGACACTCTCTCGGTGCGGCCGATCATGGAGCGCGTGCCCCGCACGCCGGCCGAGCTCGACGCGCTGCGGCGGGCGCTCCGGGAGAACCCGCTCTTCGCCGACAAGCTCGCGGACCGCGACGGACAGGCCCTCGCGATCTACGTCCCGATCCAGTCCAAAGACCAGAGCCACAGGATCTCGAAGGAGATCGAGGCGATCCTCGAGCGCGAGCGGCTGCCCGGCCAGTCGTCTCACATCGCCGGCCTCCCGGTCGCGGAGGACACGTTCGGGGTCGAGATGTTCTTCCAGATGGCGGTGACGGCCCCGCTCGCGATGGGGTTCATCTTCGTCCTGCTGCTCGTGCTCTTCCGGCACGTCTCGCTCGTCCTGATCCCCATGGCCGTGGCGATGGCGTCGGTGCTGTGGACGATGGGCGCCCTCGTCGGCTCGGGGTTCACCGTGCACATCATGAGCAGCATGATCCCGGTGTTCCTGATGCCGATCGCCGTCCTCGACTCGGTCCACATCCTGAGCGATTTCTACGAGCGCTACGCGGCCCTCGGCGACCGGCGCCGGGCGCTCGCCGAGACGATGGACGAGGTGTTCACCCCCTGCCTCTACACGTCCCTCACCTCGGCCGTCGGCTTCGGCTCGCTCGTGATGGCGCGCATCCCGCCCGTGCAGGTCTTCGGCGCGTTCACGGCCCTCGGGATCATGGCGGCGTGGCTCCTCACCTTCACGTTCATCCCCGCGGCGATCATGCTGCTCGGCGAGGCGCGGCTGCGCGGGCTCGCCCGCCGCGGCGGGCCGGTGCCCCTCGCCGACCGCGGCATCGCGCGAGTCCTGGCCGGAGTCCACCGGCTCGTGGCCCGGCGCCCGGGCGCCGTCCTCGCCGTCGGCGTGCTGGCCCTCGCGGTGGCGGGGTGGGGCATCGGGCGCATCCGCGTCAACGACAACCCGGTGAACTGGTTCAGGCCGTCCCATCCGATCCGCGTGGCCGACCGCGTGCTGAACGAGCGCTTCGGCGGCACCTACATGGCGTCGGTCGTCGTGGACGGGGGCGCCCCCGACGCGATCAAGCGTCCCGAGGTGATGGGCTGGATCGAGCGCCTCCAGGCCGCGCTCGAGCGGACGCCGCCCGTCGGCAAGACCTCCTCGGTCGCCGACATCGTCAAGCGCGTGGACCGGGTGCTGCGCGGACCCGACGGCGGCCGGCTGCTCGACAGCCAGGAGGCCATCGGCCAGGAGCTGTTCCTGTTCCTCACGAGCGGCAAGCCCACGGACCTCGACAACTTCCTCGACAGCGAGGCCCGCCGGGCGCAGGTCTGGGTCCAGCTCAAGCGAGGTGACAACGTCGACATGGAGCGGGTGGAGCGGGCCGCGCTGAGCTTCGCGCGGACGAGCCCCCCGCCCGACGGCACGACGTTCCGGTGGTCCGGGCTCACGTACATCAACGTGATCTGGCAGAAGATCATGGTGCGCGGCATGCTCGAGGCCGTCTTCGGGAGCTTCGTCTTCGTGTTCCTCCTGATGGTCTTCGTGCTCCGCTCGGTGCTCCTCGGGCTGGCCGCGATGGTCCCGCTGACCGTCGCGATCGTGTTTTCCTACGGGCTCATCGGGCTCGTGGGAAAGGACTACGACATGCCGATCGCGGTGGCCGCCTCGCTGTCCCTCGGGCTCGCGATCGACCTCGCGATCCACTACCTCCAGCGCTTCCGGACGGCCCTGCGCGAGGTCGGCGATCCCGCCCGGGCGCAGGCGGCGGTCTTCGAGCTGCCGATGAAGGCCATCACGCGGAACGCCGTCGTCGTCACGCTCGGCTTCCTGCCGCTCGGGCTCTCGACGCTCACGCCCTACGTGACGGTCGGACTGTTCTTCGCCTCGCTGATGGCCTCGAGCTTCGTGGCGACGATCCTCTTCCTCCCGGCACTGGTCGGACTCCTGGGCGGGAGCCCGCTCGGCCGGCGCATCCTCACGGGAGACTCGCGATGGCTCTGACAGGACGCACGACCGGGTTGAGGGCGCTCGCGCTGGGGGCGGTGCTGCTCGGGGCCGGCGGCCCCGAGGCCGCCCAGCCGAGCGCGGTCGAGATCATGGCGCGCTCGCACCTGGCGATGTTCTACCCGGGCGAGGACATGCGCGCGCGGGTGACGATGCGCCTGGTCTCACGCGACGGCAAGGAGCGGCTGCGCGAGCTCACTATGGCGCGGCGAGACATCCAGGAGGGCGGCGAGCAGCGCTACTTCATCTACTTCCACCGCCCGCCCGACGTGCGCGACATGACCTTCCTGGTCTGGAAGTATCCCGGAAGGGACGACGACCGCTGGCTGTACGTGCCGGCGATCAAGCTGGTGCGGCGGATCGCCGCGAACGACAAGCGCTCGAGCTTCGCCGGCTCGGACTTCAGCTACGAGGACATCTCGGGCCGGGAGCCCGAGGAGGACACCCACAAGCTCGTGCGCGAGGAGCGCGTGGGCGCGCGCACGGCGTGGGTCGTCGAGAGCACGCCGAAGGACGCCGGCAGCGTCGACTTCAGCCGCAAGATCTCGTGGGTCGACAAGGCGACGGCCTTGCCGCTCAAGGAGGAGTACTACGACCGGCGCGGGGAGCTGGCGCGCGTGTTCACGGCCGAGGAGGTCCGCGAGGTCCAGGGGTTCTGGACCGTGACGAAGCGGCTCATGAAGAACGTCCAGACCGGGCACTCGACGGAGGCGGTGCTCGCCGACGTGCGCTACAACCGGAAGCTCGCGCCCGACCTCTTCAGCGAGCGCGCGTTGCGGGCGCCGCCGGCGGAGCTCGTCCGGTAGCCGATGGTGCGTGCCTCGCCTCGGGCCTGGAGCACGGCGCTGGCCGTCCTGACGCTGCTCGCCGCCGGGGGCGCCGGCGCCGCCGAGGAGCTCCCGCTCCACGGATTCCTCCAGGCGGCGTCCGCGTATCGCCTGATCCGGCCCGATCGGTGCCCCCGCACCCAGCGGCTCGCGTGCGACGAGTCCTTCGTCCTCGGCGAGAGCCGGGCACGGCTCGAGGTCGACCCGCGGGGCGAGCGCTGGGGCGTGGTCGCCAAGGGCGAGCTCATCCTGGACGCCGTCGGCGGCGAGGTCGAGGGCGACCTCCGCGAGGGCTATCTCGACCTCACGTTCCCCGCGCTGGACCTCCGGGTGGGACGGCAGGTGATCACCTGGGGCGTGGGCGACCTGATCTTCATCAACGACGTCTTCCCGAAGGACTGGGTGGCGTTCATCTCTGGGCTCCCGCTCGAATACTTGAAGAAGGGATCGGACGCCGTGAGCGCTACCGGCCACTGGGCCGGCACGTCGCTCCAGCTCGTGCTGATCCCGCGCTTCGAGGCCGACACCCTGCCCGAGGCCGGCGGGCGGCTCGCCTTCCACGACCCGATGGCCGCCATCGAGGCGCGGCGGACCGACGAGCCCTCGCCGGCCCTCGCGCGCACCGAGGCCGGGGCGAGGCTCTTCCGCAACCTCCTCGGGTGGGACGTCTCGCTCTACGCGTACCGCGGATTCTTCCATGCCCCGGCGGGCGAGGTGGAGCCCGGGCCGCGCCTGCGGCTCTTCTTCCCGCGGCTCGATGTGTACGGCGCGAGCGCCCAGGGCGCCGCGCTGGGCGGCGTCGTGAGCTTCGAGGCCGGCTACTACGACTCGCGCTCGGATCGGTCCGGGCGCGACCCCGCGGTGGACAACCCGTCGGTGCGGCTGCTCGCCGGCTACCAGCGCGAGGTGGTGCCCGACTTCACGGTCGGCGGCCAGTACTCCGTGCAGGTGATGGAGGACCACGACGCGTACGTCGCGACCCGCGGCCCGGGGATGCCGAGGCGGCCCGCCGCGCGCCACGTGCTGACCGCGCGGCTCACCCGCCTGCTCCTCAACCAGACGCTGAGACTCGGCGTCTTCGCGCTGGCCAGTCCCAACGAGGGGGACTGGTACGCGGGGCCCGAGGCGCGCTACCAGGTGACGGACGCGCTCTCGGCCACCGTCGGCCTCAACGTCTTCGGCGGTCCGCGCCGGAGCGAGTACGGGCAGTTCGAGGGCAACTCCAACCTCTATGCCGTGGTCCGTTACGCCTTCTGAGGGGAGGGAAGCCGGTATGACGCTCTACATGGAGCAGTGGCTCAGGCTGCTGGGGGGCCTCATGGTGCTCGCGAGCGTGCTCCTCGCCGTGTACCACCATCCCGCGTGGCTCTGGCTGACCGGCCTGACGGGGGTCAACCTCGCCCAGTCGGCCTTCACGAATTTCTGACCCGCGATGCTCCTCCTGCGGGCCGCAGGAGTGAAGGACAAGAGGGCGTGAACCGATCCCGACGCGATGGGTGACGACACGGGGCACGCGGCAGGCTGGAAGTCCGAGGCCGTCGCGGCTGCGTACGAGGCGTGGTACGAGACACCGCTCGGCCGGCTCGTCGACCGTCTGGAGAAGGAGGCGGTGTTCGCGCTCGTGCCGGACGGCGCCGGCGGCCTCGCGCTCGACCTCTCGTGCGGAACGGGCCACTACGCCCTGGCGCTGGCGGGTCGGGGCTTCAGGGTCGTCGGGCTCGACGTGTCCGAGCCGATGCTCCGCGTCGCTCGGGCGAAGAGCGCGCAGGCGAGGCTCGACGTGTCGTGGCTGCGGGCGGATGCGAGCGCGCTGCCCTTCCGCGGGGCCGCGTTCGACCTGGCGACGGTGATTCTCGGTCTCGAGTTCGTGCGGGATCCGCCCGTCGTGCTCGACGAGGCGCGGCGGGTGCTCAGGCCCGGTGGACGCCTCGTCGTCGCGATCCTCAATCGCACCGGGCTCTGGACGCTCTGGCGGCGGCTCAAGCGCCGGTTCGTGCCCTCGATCTGGCGCGGGGCGAGGTTTCTGCGCCCGGACGAGCTGGGCGCTCTCCTGCAAGCGCACGGGTTCACGGAGCCCCGGTGGACGAGGGCCGTGCACGTGCTGCCCCTCGTCCGCGCGCGGGGACTCCGCTGGCTCGAACGATGGGAAGCGGCGGGAGCTCGCTTCATGCCCGCGCGGGCGACGTTCGTGGCCGTGGCGGCGCGCCGCCTATAGGGAAATCAACGGATGACGGCCGATGGGGACGGAGGGACGGTCGCTGTGGCACCGTCGCCTCAATACCGCGCCAGAACTGTGCCGGAACTCATCGAAAAGGCGGAGTTCTGGTCTGGTACGCCGTTTGCGGTGCTTCCCGGCCGGACCGGGTGACAGGGAAAGTGGAAGACCGCACGAACCGGCAGCTGATCCTCCTCCGCTGGGTCGCCATCTTGAGCGTGACCGCGACGGTCCTCGTCTCGTCGGCGCTCGGCGTCGTCAGCGAGTCGGCGTGGCTGTGGGCCGTCGTCGCGGTCCTGGCGGGCATCAACCTCGTCCTGCCCGTCCTCGTCGGGCGGCCGGCGGTCGCCCGCCACGGCCCCCGGCTCGTCGTGGTGCAGCTCGCCTTCGACGTGCTCGCCCTGAACCTGCTCGTCCATTTCGCGGGCGGGATCGAGAACCCGTTCGCCTTCTTCTACGTCTTCCTCGCGCTGATCGCCGGCATGGCGTGCTCGCGCTCCGCGGCGTGGGCCCTGGCCGCCGGGGCCTTCGTCCTGTTCAGCGGAACGGTCGTCCTCGAGCACGCGGGATGGGTGCCGCGGCATCCCCTCAACCTGCACGCGGCGTTCCAGCCGTCCCGCTCACAGCACGGCGGGCCCTACATGCTCGGCTTCCTGGTGGTGCTGGGCTCGATCCTGTTCGGAGTCGTCGCCTACGCCACGTCCACGATGGCGCGGCTCCGGGAGACCGCCCGGGCCGAGCGCGCCCTGCGCGAGCGGCTCGACCAGCAGGAGCGTCTCGCGCTCGTCGGCGAGGTCGTAGCCGGGGTGGTGCACGAGCTGTCGACGCCGCTGAACGGTCTCAGGAACTCGTTCCGCGCGCTGCGCCGGGATCCCGCGGGCTTCCTGAAGCGCGGCGACATCCTCGACCTGATGGAGGACGCGCTCGAGCGCATGACGGCCATGAGCCGCCGCCTGCTCATGTTCTCGCGCGAGCCGCGGATCGAGCCGAAGCCGCTCTCGATCAACGACGTCGTCGAGCGCGCCCTCGAGCACCTCCGCGGGCGCATCGAGTCGAGCGGCGCGGCGGTGGAGCGCCGCCTCGGCGCGGTGCCATCGGTCCTGGCCGACGAGGTCGCGCTGGGCGAGGTCGTCACGAACCTCGTCACCAACGCGCTCGACGCCGTCCGCGGGGGCGGGCGCGTCGTGGTCGAGACCTCGACCCGGGGCTCGGCGGCGGAGGTCCGCGTGGCCGACACGGGACCCGGGATCCCGGCCGCGGTCCGCGCCCGGCTGTTCCAGCCGTTCCACTCGACCAAGCCGCTCGGCCGGGGCACGGGGCTCGGCCTGGCGATCTCGAAGCGGCTGGTCGACGCGCACGCGGGGACGATCGAGGTCGAGAGCCGCGAGGGGTCGGGCACGGTCGTGGTGGTGCGCCTGCCCCTCGCCCGTCGGGCCGCGGCATGAAGGGCCGCATCCTCGTCGTCGACGACGACCGCCTCACGCGCGTCGCGCTCGCGCACCAGCTCGCCCTGGAGGGGCACGAGGTGCGCGACGTCGACAACCCGATCCCCGCGCTCGCGCTGCTGGCCGAGGAGCCCTGGGACCTCGTGCTCACCGACCTCCGCATGCCGACGATGGACGGCCTCGCCTTCCTGCGGCGGATCCGCGAGACCCGCCTCGCCACGGCCGTGATCGTCGTCACCGGCCACGCAACGGTGCAGACCGCGGTCGAGGCGATGAAGCGCGGCGCCGAGGACTACCTCGTCAAGCCGGTCGACTTCGACGAGCTGAACATCCGTGTGGAGAAGATCATGGCCCGGCTGGCGCTCGAGCGCGAGCTGCGTCTGCTGCGCCGCTGCCCCGACACGCCGGACCGGTACCACGCGCTCGTCGGACGCTCGCCGGCGATGCGCCGCGTCTTCGAGCGGATCGACGCCCTCGCCGGCCAGGCCTCGACGGTGCTCCTCCTGGGCGAGACGGGGACGGGAAAGGACCTCGTCGCGCGCACGCTCCACCACGTCGGCGCGCGCGGCGGCGGCCCGTTCGTGAAGACGAGCTGCGCGGTGCTCTCGCGCGAGGTGCTCGAGTCCGAGCTGTTCGGCCACGAGGCGGGGGCGTTCACCGGCGCGCTCAGGCAGCGGCGCGGGCGCTTCGAGCTGGCGCACCACGGCACGCTCTTCCTCGACGAGGTGGACGACATCCCGCTCGACCTCCAGGTCAAGCTCCTCCAGGTCCTCGAGGAGCGCCGCTTCGAGCGGGTGGGCGGCGAGCGGACGATCGAGGTCGACGTCCGCTTCGTCTGCGCGACCAAGCGGGACCTCGCGACCCTGGTGAAGGAAGGGCGCTTCCGCGAGGACCTCTACTACCGCATCAACGTGGTGACGCTCGAGCTGCCGCCGCTGCGCGAGCGACGCGAGGACATCCTGCTCCTCGCCGAGTGCTTCCTCGCCGTCCACGCCGACGCGCTCGGCCGCTCGAACCCGGAGCTGACGCCCGAGGTGGGCCGCCTGCTGCTCGAGTACCGCTGGCCCGGCAACGTCCGGGAGCTCGAGAACGCGATGGAGCGCGCCCTGGCGCTCGCGTCGGGGCCGGTGATCGCCGCGAGCGACCTGCCGCCGGCGGTCACGGGCGGCGACGCGCGAGACGGATGCGAGCGGTGCCTCGCCTCCCGGGAATCCCTCGAGCTGAAGCCCTTCCTGGCCGAGGCCGAGCGCGAGGCGATCCGGTGGGCGCTGGGGCGCGCCGGAGGCAGCCAGTCCGGGGCCGCCCAGCTCCTCGGCATCCCGCGGACCACGCTTCGCGACCGCCTCGCCGCGCTCTTCGCGGAGGAGCCCCCGACCACGCCCTGACGGCGTCCCGTCTTCCCCTGACGGACCGCCGTCACCACCGCGATCCCGCCGATCCGAAGGTTCCGCTGTGCGCCACGAACGGCGCGGGTTTGCGCGTCACGCCGTGGCCGCCACCCGTGGCACCGGCGTTGCTTGAGGCCGAATGGCTCGAGCGCCCCTGGGCTCGGTGAAGGAGAGAAGGGGGCCGTTGCGTGCGCACCGCGCGAGTGCTGGTGGCGGAAGACGATGCGCTGTCACGATTCGGCGTTCGCGACCTCCTCGGGCGCGAGTTCGAGGTCGTCGAGGCGGCGAACGGCAAGGAGGCGCTGGCGCGCCTCGATGAACAGGCGGTGGACGTGGTCGTGACCGACGTGGTGATGCCGGAGGTGGACGGCGTGGAGCTGACGCGGGCCATCCGCGCCCGGGGACGCACCCCGGTGATCTGGTGCACCGCGTACGACCGCGAGGAGCTGCGGCGGGAGGCCACGGCCCTCGCCGTCGACGCGTACCTGCTCAAGCCGCTCGACCTCGACGTGCTGTACCGGACGGTGGCGGCCCTGGCGGCGGGGCGCGCGCCGTGAGGGGCGCGCTGGTCGCGAGCGTGGCCGCCACCGCCCTCCTCGTCGGGATGGCCGCCGGGCAGGGCCGGACCGCGGGCGTGCGCGCGGAGCCGGGGAGCGACCTGCCGACGCGGCTCGTCCCCCACACGCTGTCCCCGAAGAGCTTTCCGTGCTCGAAGTGCCACCGGCACCTCAAGCCCAACAGCGAGAAGCGAGCGCTCGAGCTGGCGCACACCAACGTCACCCTGAAGCACGCCGAGACGCAGCGGTGGTGTCTCGACTGTCACGAGGGGGACAAGCTGCGGCTGCCCAACGGCGAGCTCGTCGAGTACGAGAAGTCGTTCGTCCTCTGCGGGCAGTGTCACGGGACCGTCTTCCGGGACTGGAAGGCGGGCCTTCACGGCAAGCGGACGGGCGCCTGGAACGGCGACCGGTACTACCGGCTCTGCGTGAGCTGCCACGACGCGCACGAGCCCCGGTACCGGCCGATCCAGCCGAAGCCGGCCCCCGTCAAACCCGCCAACCTCAGATAGGGCCGGGCGCATGGACGACACACCGAGCGAGAGCGGACGGCCGGCGACGGTCTCCCGGCGAGCCTTCACCAAGGGCTTGGCGCTCGGGCTCGGCGCCACGGCCCTGCCCACCGGCCCGGCCGCCGCCCTCGACTGGACCGCGTTCTTCCAGAAGCACTTCCGCGAGATGAGCGAGGAGGAGATCCGGCGGACGGTCGAGCGGCTGGAACGGGAGGCCAGGCACCGGTGGCGGAAGGACATCCGGATCAGCACGACCCGCGCGATGCCCGGCGTCGTCTTCGGCGCCGGCGTCGACCTCTCCCGCTGCATCGGGTGCCGACGCTGCGTCTACGCGTGCGTCGAGGAGAACAACCAGTCGCGCAATCCTCAGGTCCACTGGATCACGGTCCTGCGCTTCCGGAAGGGGGAGAAGTGGAGCGACCTGGCCAACGCCGAGAAGTACTACGAGCCCGGCCGCGTCCCCGAGGAGGGCTTCTTCTACCTGCCGGTCCAGTGCCAGCTCTGCGACAACTCGCCCTGCGTGAGGGTCTGCCCCACGCGGGCCACGTGGAAGGAGCCCGACGGCATCGTCGTCGTCGACTACAACTGGTGCATCGGCTGCCGGTATTGCATGGCCGCCTGTCCTTTCGGCGCCAGACGCTTCAACTGGGCGGAGCCGACGATTCCCGTCGACGAGGTGAATCCCGACACCCACTACCTCGGCAACCGTCCGCGACCCAAGGGCGTGGTGGAGAAGTGCACGCTCTGCATCCACCGGGTGCGAGCCGGGCGATACCCCGCGTGCGTCGAGGCGTGTCCCGTGGGCGCCCGGAAGTTCGGCAACCTCCTCGATCCGGGCAGCGAGATCCGCTACCTGATCGAGCACAAGCGGGTGTTCCGACTCAAGGAGGACCTGAACACGGAGCCGAAGTTCTACTACTTCTTCTCAGCCTGAGGCCCTGACTCAAGGAGGAGCCGCGCCGCTCATGCTCAGCGTGTTCCGTGCCGCCGCCGGGCGGGTCGTCAGAGGCGATGTCCGCTACTACGCCTGGATGGTCTTCCTCCTGGCCCTCATCGGCCTGGCGATCTCGCGCTACGTGCGCCAGCTCGACCGGGGCCTGATCACGACCGCCATGCGGGACCAGGTGTCCTGGGGCTTCTACATCGCCAACTTCACCTTCCTCGTGGGGATCGCCGCCGCGGCCATTCTGCTGGTGATCCCCGCGTACCTCTACCAGTTCAGGCCCATCCGGGAGATCGTGCTCTTCGGCGAGATGGTCGCGATCACCGCGGTCATCATGTGCGCGCTCTTCATCATGGTCGACCTGGGACAGCCGCTCCGGGTCTGGCACGCCTGGCCGGTCCTCGGCATCATGAACTTCCCCAGCTCGCTCTTCATCTGGGACGCGCTCGCGCTGCTCGGGTACCTGGCGATCAACGTGCTGCTCGTCCTGTACGCGCTGTGGCGGCTGGCGACGGGAAGGGAGTACAGGCTCTCGCTCATCTTCCCGCTGATCGTGCTCTCCATCCCGTGGGCCGTCAGCATCCACACGATCACGGCGTTCCTGTACAACGGCCTGCCCTCCCGCCCGTTCTGGAACGCGTCGATCCTTGCCCCGCGCTTCCTGGCGTCCGCCTTCTGCTCGGGCCCGGCGCTGATGCTGATCATCCTGCAGCTCATCCGGAGGTTCTCCGCCGTCGAGGTCGACAACAAGGCGCTCTTCAAGATCGCCGAGCTGATCGCCTATGCCATGGGGGTCAACGTCCTGCTCCTCGGCGCGGAGATGTTCAAGGAGTTCTACTCGGGCAGCGTCCACATGGCCCCGCTCGAGTACCTCTACTTCGGCCTGCGGGGGCAGGGCATGCTCCAGCCCTGGATCTGGGAAGCGACGGCGTTCAACCTGATCGCGTTCCTGATCTTCCTCGTGCCCAGACTCCGGGAGCGCCCCCTGTTCCTCAACCTCGGCGCGGTCCTGATCGTGCTCGGCGTCTACGTCGAGAAGGGCATGGGCCTCGTCGTCCCGGGCTTCGTCCCCGACACCCTGGGCGAGATCTACGAGTACTGGCCGACCGTCTCCGAGGGGATCATCGCCGCGGGGATCTGGGCGACGGGAGCCCTGCTGTTCACCCTGATGGTGAAGTTCACCGTGCCGATCTACACGGGCCAGATCCGTGCCGAACGAGCGGCCGAGAGAGGGAGGAGATGACCATGCGCGGTGACATGAGGCGACGGACATTCCTCAAGCTGGCCACCGCGGCCGCGGCTGCCACGGCCGCCCCGAACTTCCGGGAAGCGGCGGCGGCGGAGTGGAAGGAGCAGGTGGGCAAGTCGGGCTCGCAGCCCGACGCCGTGACCGAGGACGCCCAGCTCATCCGGAGCGTGTGCCTCATGTGCCACGGGGGCTGCGGGATCCAGGCGACCGTGCTGAACGGGGAGCTGAAGCGGTTGACCGGGAATCCCTACCATCCCAACAACTACGACTACGTCGCCAAGGGCGACGTCGTCGTCGAATCCGACCTCGACGCCGGGCTCACGGGGAAGGATGTGGGCTCGCTGTGCGCCAAGGGCCAGGCCGGCATCTACGCCCTCTACAGCCCCTTCAGGCTCCAGCATCCGCTGAAGCGCGTGGGGCCCCGCGGGGCGGGGAAGTGGAAGACGATCGCCTGGGACCAGGCCATCAAGGAGATCTGCCACGGCGGGCACCTGTTCAAGGACGTCGCGGGAGAGGAGCAGCGCGTCGTCGAGGGGTTGAAGTCGATCCTGAACGACAACCGGGCCATCGGCAAGGAGGAGTCCGACTTCCTCGACGAGGCACCGCCCGGCGGCTACGGGCCGAAGCGGAACCAGTTCGTCTGGGCCCACGGCCGGAACGAGCAGTCGCCGCTGACGCCACGCTTCGTCGTGGAGGCCTGCGGCGTTCCCAACATGCTCAACCACTGCAGCCGCTGCGCGGGGACGTTCTACAACGTCGTCGAGGACGTCCTGAACCTGCCGCCCTACGAGATCGGGGCCTACGCCGACTACGAGTACTGCGACTACCTGATCAGCCTCGGCTCCAACCTCACGGCCGCCGACTATCCGATGCAGCTCCGGGCGCGGTACCTCCAGAAGTTCGCCAAGCGCCTCGGTCCCTACGCCCAGCGGTTCAAGCACGTCGTGGTGGACCCGCGCTTCTCCAACGCGGCGGCCAAGGCGACCCACAACGGGGTGGGAGAGTGGGTCCCGCTCAAGCCGACGACCGATGCGTTCTTCGTCCTCGGCATGATGCGCTGGCTCATCGAGAACAACGGCTACAAGAAGGACTACCTGTCCATTCCGAACGAGGTCGTGGCGAAGAAGCGGGGGCATCGGAACTGGACGGACATGACCTACCTCGTCCGCGCCGCGAAGGAGCCGAAGATCTATCTCACCGGGAAGGAGGCGGGTCTCGGCCAGAGCGATTTCGTGGTCCTGGTCAACGGCCAGCCCAGGATGCTCCAGGAGGTGGAGGGGCCGGCGGACCTGGATGCCGCGATCGTGATCGGCGACGTGGAGTACAAGACCGTCTTCCGGATGCTGCGCGAGCGCGTCCAGGAACGCACGCTCGAGGAGTGCGAGCGCGCCTGCGACATCGCGCCGGGGACCATCGCCCGGATCGCCGGGGAGTTCTCCGCGGCGAAGCACCCGGTGATCGAGATGTTCCGGGGCCCCGTGCAGCACACCAACGGGTACTGGAACGGCCAGGCGGTGTGCGTCCTGAACATGCTCGTGGACAACATCGACCGGAAGGGCGGGTTCACCCCGGGCCACGGCGCCTACAAGGGCGGGGTGAAGGGCAAGCTGCGCAAGCCCGAGGGCGTCTCGGTCTGCCGCCACAAGGCGAAGTACCAGGGCAAGAAGCCGACCGCCACCCGGCCGTGGTTCCCGCTGGCGAGGCGGACGGTGACGCCCGAGTTCTTCGCCTCCGTGAGGATGGGTTATCCGTACCGGGTCAAGGCCTACCTCAACTACTACAACGATCCCGTGTACACGATGCCCTACAACGTGCCGGTGGTCGAGGCGCTGCTGGACGTGAAGGCGATGCCGCTGACCTTCTCGATCGACGCCTACATGGGCGAGACCAGCATGCTCTGCGACTACATCCTCCCCGACACCGAGTACCTGGAGCGGCTCGGCGGCTTCAAGACGTACCCGCCGGTGAAGACCCAGGTCTGGGGCCTGCGGCAGCCCGTCGTGGGCGCCTTCGATCCGAAGACCCACGGGTACCGGCCGATCCGTCCCGACACGCGGATGGCGGACGACGTCCTGATCGCCCTCGCCCTCGAGTGCGGGCTCCCCGGCTTCGGCAGGGATGGCGGGGGGCCGGGCGTGCACATCATGAACTCGTGGGACTACTGGAACGAGTACTACAAGCACTACGACTTCAAAGAGGGCCTGGACCCCAAGGGCAGCCTCGTCCGTCTGGGCGGCAAGTTCGAGAACCCGGCCCCGAAGCGGCAGTACGCCGGTGACTACGTCGCCTTCCCCGGCGGCAGGCCGGTCCGCGCCCTCTACGCGTACCAGCAGGTCGTCGCCCTCAACCGGAACAGCATGACGGGCAAGTACTTCGACGGGCTTCCCCTCTATCGGACGATCTTCGACTGCCGCGAGCAGCCCCTCGATCCCGCGATCTGGAACGAGTATCCCTTCATGCTCCACACCTACAAGGACGCCTTCCACACGCAGTCGCGGACGATGAACAACCTGTGGCTCGCGTCCCTCAGGCCGCAGAACTACGCCGAGATCAACCCGGTGGACGCCGAGCGCCTGGGCGTGAAGACCGGCGACTGGGTCAAGGCGAAGTCGCCTTCCAGCAAGCACATCCCCCTCTACGGCAACTCCATGGGGGACGGCTGGTACCGGTTCCAGGTCCGCGTGACGAGCCGGATCCGGCCGGGTCTGTTCTCGGTGTCGAACTCCTACGGGCGGTTCGGCGCGGGGGCCCGGAAATGGGCCATGAACGGCAAGGAGCAGCCGTGGGACGAGCGGATCGGCGCCGGCTTCCACATCAATCCGCTGTACATGGCCGACCCGGTCTTGAAGAACGTCGTGATGCTCGACCCGGTGGGCGGGGGGACGCAGAGCTACGGGACGCCGCTCAAGGTCGAGAGAGTGTAGAGCGCCCTCGCGGCGGAAAGGAGACTCTCCATGGCTGAAGTGGGGGCGTTGATGCCCGAGGAGACCGTCCAGGCGAGCCTCAAGAAGAAGGGGCCGAAGCAGTACGCCCTCTGGGTGGATCTCGAGTACTGCATCGGATGCCATGCGTGCACGATGGCCTGCAAGGCCGAGAACAACACCCCGGTCGGCGTGGACTACAACCGCGTCACCGAGGTGGAGGTCGGCGAGTTCAGGGACCCGCACCAGACGCCCGGCCTGCGCGTCTACTTCGTGCCGATGCCCTGCATGCACTGCGGCAAGCCCGCGTGCCAGGCGGCCTGCCCCGTCGGCGCGATCACGAAGCGGAAGGAAGACGGCATCGTCCTCATCAACAAGGACAAGTGCATCGGCTGCCGGTACTGCGCCTGGGCGTGCCCGTTCGGGCACCCGCAGTTCAACGCGGAGGCGCAGGTGATGGAGAAGTGCACCCTCTGCGTGCACCGGCTGGAGAAGGGGCTGCGCCCCGCCTGCGTGGACACCTGCGTGGCGCGGACGCGGTTCTTCGGCGAGGTGGATGACCTCATCCGGCTGATGAGGGAGAAGCGGGCCGCGAGGGTCTCGCTCGGCTTCGTCGGGGGAACGACGGCGACCGAGCCGTCGGTCCTCTACACGAGGTAGGTCGGCGTGGAAGGCGCCCCAGGCGCGGCGCGGCCCGTGGTCGTCGAGCGGTCCCTCTGCTCACGCTTCCGCACGCCCAGGTCGGCGTGCGCGATCTGCGCCGCGCTGTGTCCCGTGGGCGCCATCCGGATCGGCGACGAGGGTGCGGAGATCGTCGGGAGCTGCCACGGCTGCGGGGTCTGCTTCGCCGCCTGTCCCAACGGCGCCTTTCGGATCGACGGACGAGACGACCGCGCCATCCTCGCGCGGATCCGGGACCGGTGCGCCTCCCCTCCCGCCGAGTTTCGGATTCGCTGCGCCCGTGGCGATGCGCCGGCCGACCTCGTCGTGCCCTGCCTGGGGCGTGTGACCGAGGCGCTGCTGCTGGAGCCCCTCCGCCTGGGCGCGACGGCCACCGAGCTCCTCGAGCCGCCGTGCGAGCTGTGCCCGTCCGCGCGGGCCGTCGCTCATCTGGAGAAGGTCGTCGGCCGGACACGAGCCCTGTGCGGGCTGGTGGGGCGGGGAAGCGACGCGATCCGGCGACGGCCCGTGCCGCTTCGGAATCTTCCCGGGAGGCGCGAGCGGCCGGTCACGCGGCGGGACTTCCTCGGCGCGATGCGGGCCGAGGCCATGGGACTGGCGGCCGCGTCCCTCCCGCCGGACCCCGGGCCCCCCGGCGGAGAACGGCGGAGCTTTCGGGATCTCCTCGCCGAGCGCCGGGAGAGTCCCAAGCGGTTGCTCCTCGTGGAGTGCCTGCGGGGATTCCACCCGCGAGACCGCAGCGCGTCCGGCGCCCCGCCCTCGTCGTCGCCGATCGCCCGGACGATCGAGGTCCCGAGCCGGGACGGGCTGGTCGCAGCGTTCGAGGTGACGCGTGCGTGCACGGCCTGCGGCGTGTGCGCGACGCTCTGCCCGACGGGCGCGCTGACGACCCGGTGGACCGACGACGACTTCGTCCTGGAATTCCGGCCGTGGGCGTGCACCGGCTGCCAGGTGTGCGTGGTCGTGTGCGCGCCCCGGGCCATTCGTCCCAGGGAGACGGCCCCGCTGGACTCCCTTCTCGGACGGCGGGAGGTCCCGCTCCTGCGCGCCCGGAAGGCGACCTGCCGGGTCTGTCGTGCCGCCTTTCCGGCTGACGGAGCCGAGATCTGTCCCCTCTGCGCGGACCAGCAGGAGAAACGGCTGGCGGGGCTTCCCGCCGTCTTCAAGGAGCGCGAGCCATGCGTCCGACCTCTGCAAGCGAGCGCGAGCACCAGTACCGCTTCCTCGCCAGCCTCTACCTGAGGCCTCCCTCCGAGTCCCTCCTCGGGATGATCAGGGACGGGAGCATTGTGCCCGCCTTCGCGGGCGGTCCCGGCGAGGAAGGACCCGCCGACCTGCGGGAGTTCCTCGCCGAGACGCCGGGGCTTCCTGGTCTCGAGGAGGAGCTGGCGGCGGAGCACGCCGCGCTGTTCGTCCTACCCTCCGGCGTCATCCCCCACGAGGCGTTCTACCTCGACCCGGACAAGCGGTTGGGCGGCAAGGTCACCATCGCCGTCGAGCGGTTCTACGGCGGCGCGGGCCTGAGCCTGCTCGATCACTGCATCGAGATGCCGGACCATCTGGGCCTCGAGCTGGAGTTCATGGCCGCGCTCTGCAGGCTGGAGGGCGAGCTGGAGGAGACGCGGGACGCGGCGGCCCTCCCACGGTGCGTGGAATTCCAGCGGACGTTCCTGGAGGAGCACCTCTCGCGGTGGGCCCCGGAGTGCTGCGAGAACGTCATCCGGCACGCCCGGCGCGGGTGGTACAGGGCGATCGCCCACTTCACGCTCGCCTTCCTCCGGAGCGAGCGGGCCCACCTCGGGGGACGCCACGCGGAGGGAGCACGTCTATGCGAGCCCGTGCAGAGCACGTAGGTCGGGCACCGATCGCGCCCCGCCACGTCGGGATCGCGAGCGCGGTGGTCCTGGTGTGTGCGCTCGTGGGCCTCGGGACTTTGACCTGGGCGGGGGAGGAGATCCGACCGCAGAAGAAGAAGCTCCCCCATCCCCACGCCGTGCATCTGGAGATCGTCGAGCAGGGCACGCCGGAGTTCGCCGTCGACGAGATCGCCGACTGGGTCGAGTTCCTCCGGTCCTTTCGGACACGGCTCGATGGCTTCTCGGTCGAGGCGGACGTGCGACGCCTGCTCTCGCGTGCGCGCCCCGAGACCCTGAGCGCCGACGAGCGGACGATCGTCGTCGGTGAGCTGAACCGGCTGTTGGGGCAGCCGAACGCCGGGATCCGAGGACGGCCAGCTGCACCGGCGAGCGCGGAAACCAGGAAGGCCGCGGCGCGGCACCGGAAGACCCAGGCGCCGGACGACCTGAAGTGGCTCAACCGGAACCTCATCGGCGATGTCTTTCCCCAGATCGCCCGCAAGGCGCGGGAGTCCGAGCTGCCCCCCATCACCTGCGTCACGTGCCACGAGGGATATGCGCCGGCCGACAGGGGCCGCGCCGAGGGGCTGGCCGCGCCTGGCACCGACGAGCGGGCGGTGGTCGAGTGCTTCGCCAGGGCGCTCGCGCAGGGGCGGTCGACGCGGGAGTGTGTCGCGAAGGCGGAGGCGCTCCGCGCGGCCCGAATCGAGTCCGCCGGGCCGTTGAGCGGGATCGTCCAGAAGCGCCTTCCCGAGGGGGCCATCCCCTTCTTCGTGGCGGTGCGTCCCGAGGAGCCCCACACCTTCAAGCCGCTGCTGAAACGGCTGGCGTGCACGCAATGCCATGCCCACGGGCGGACGATCGACCGAGTCAAGGGCCGCCAGGGCGAGATGAAGGGGATCCCTCTCTTCTACGGCGAGGGATTCAGGCAGATCCGGCCCGAGGATGTCGACGGTGTTCGAGCCCGGTAGACCGTCGGTCGCCTCTGCCGGCGCGGGCCTTCTCCTGATCGGCTGCCTCCTCGTCGCGCCAGGGCACGCCGCCGACACGGGGAAGGGAGCGCCGACCGCCTCCAAGAGCGAGGAGACGCCGGTCCATATCCAGCGGCTCGAGCGAAGGATCGCGGACCTGGAGGCGCTCGTCGGCCGGCTCCTGGGCGAACGGAGGCCCGCCGCGCTGGCGCCGGCTCCGCCGCCCGTCAAGGCGACCGAGGCGAAACCCCCCGCGCCCCGCGCCACGAGTCTCGCCCCTGCCTCCCCGTCGGCGACGGACGAGTGGGAGGAGCCCGTGCCCCGGCCCGAGACCACTCGGGGCCGTGACGAGGAAGCCAGACGCCGACTCACGGAGCTGGAGACCTGGAAGAGGCGGCAGGACGCCAAGTGGGCCAAGGAGGCCGAGGAGGCGGCCGAGAAGGTCCGGTTCGACTTCTCGGGCCGGTACAAGGTTCGCCTGAACGCGCGCGACAACCTCGACCTCGGCAACGCCGCCCAGTCCTGGCAATTCGACGACTCGGTGTACTTCGACCAGCGGTTCCAGCTCAGGATCGACGCCGAGTACGCCCCGTTCACCGCCGTCCTCGTCTTCGACAAGGGCAACTTCGTGTTCGACTGGAAGGAGGACAGCGAGGGGACCCTCGACCGATGGTCCACCTTTCTCACGGTCAACCCGGCGCTCGTCAGGGAGCTGTACGTCCAGTACACGGGCGACTTCGTGCTCAAGGCCGGGCGGCACAACATGGTGGTGGGCAACGGAGGCATCGTCCTCGAGGGCCCCGTCGACGCGCTCAAGCTGACGTATCCGGTCGGCGAGACACCGCTCGGCAGGATGGCCGCCGGCGCGGCCTATGTCGCGGTCGCGGGCGGATTCAAGGACTACGTGGAGTTCCGCAAGACCGGCCCGCCCGCCGGGGATCGGAGCGCGGTCCTGGGCGCGCAGAATCACCTGCACGCGGGGCTCCTGAACCTCGACGTTCGACCCGGCCGGGGCCTCACGCTCCAGCCCTATCTCCTGAAGGCGTTCGACACGGGCCAGTACGGCGACCCCGACCTGAACCTCGACAAGGACTTCGACGTCACCACCACGCCGCGCGACGGCGACTTCGAGCCGATGTGGCTCGGCGTCGCCCTGTCCGGGAAGGCCGGCGACCTCTCGTACAGCGGCGACCTGATCTACCTCGGCGGGACGTTCACCCGCTCGCGTGACCTGAGCGCCTACGCGCTCATGCTGAGGGGCGATCAGCGCCTCGGCGCCGTCGGTCCGCTCGCGAGCCTCTCCGTCGGGCTGGAATTCGGTCGCGGCTCGGGCAACACGGCCGAGGAGAAGCTGTCGCGCACCGGCGACGTCAACGACTTCATCGGGCTGTTTCTCTGCAGGGAGCGCCGGAAGTTCGGGAACATCTTCAGCGAGGATCTTCGGGCGGGATTCTTCCTGGCCGACAGCAGCCTCGCCAACGTGACGTTTCTCCGGGCGATCCTGGACTTCGAGCCCGTCGCCCACGTCAAGGTGAACGCGTCGGTGGCCAGGCTCTGGACGACCGAGGCGGTCTTTCGCGGGTGGGGCCCCGTGGGCGACTGGAGCCGTGGGGCGTCCGTCACCACCAGCAAGACGCGCGACATCGGCTGGGAGGTGGACCTGAACCTCGACTTCCCGATCCGCAAGCGCCTGCGCGGCTTCGCGGAGCTGGGCTACTTCATCCCGGGGGCCGTGTATCGGCTGGCCCGGGGAGGCCAGCCGCGCCCCGCGCTGGAGATCGTGGTCGGCTCGGAGTTCGAGTTCTGACCGGCACCGCCACCAGGAGGGGCGGAACCATGAAGCGATCCGGTGTGGGGACGTGGCTGGCGGTGGCGGTCGTCGGCTCTCTGCTGTTGTCCGGCCCCGCGCCAGCCGCCGCCCAGGAGGCATCCATCATCAGGGCGACCCGTGTCGATGGCACGGTGACCAGGAACGACCGCCCCCTGAAGGAGGGGGAGGTCGTCGAGCGGGACGACCGGATCGCCGCGGCCGCGCAGTCCGCCGCGGTGCTGACGTGGTCGAACGGCACCATGGTCGAGCTGTATCCCGAGACCGCGCTCGTCATCCGGGGCGTCGTGTACGAGGGGGAGAAGAAACTGGAGAAGACCCTCCTCACCCTGCAGCGGGGCCGGCTGTTCGCCAAGGCGCAGGTGCCCGAGCACCTCTTCAACCACTTCGAGCTCGCTGTCGGGGACGCCTCGATCATGGCCCAGGGCGCCGAGCTGGCCGTCCGCTACGAGGACGGCGAGAAGCGCAGCACCGTGTGGGCCCTCGTCGGCGTCGTCGTCGCCGACATCGGCGGGCACCGGGTCAGGATCGACGAGGGCCGGCAGGCCGTGCTGAAGGCCGGAAGCCGACCCGATCCACCGGCGGCGATGCCGGAGCGAACGCGGGAAGCGCTGAGCAAGACCTCGACGCGACTGGGCGGCAGCCTCTTGAGGGAAGAGGAGACTGGACCCTCCGGGGGGCCCTTGCAGGTCAGGATCGGCGGGATCAGGAACCGGCGCGGAAACGCCCCCTACACGGTCACCCTCAAGGCCGTCGTGCGGGGCGGCAGCGGGCGCCTCAAGGCCGTCGACTGGAGCCTCGGCGACGGCAGGACCGCCAGCGGCAGGGACGTCCAGCACACGTTCACCCAGGGGGTGTACGTAGTGGTGGTCCGCGTGGAAGACGAGAACGGACAGAAGGCGTCGGCCCAGCTGAACATCTCGGTCGAGGAGGACTGTGGCTGCTAGCGTCGAGGAGGAGCCCCGCGATGCAGCCGTTTGAGGCGCTGCTCGAGGAGGCGGTGGCGTTCCACGGCCACCTCTGTCCCGGGCAGGTGCTCGGCGTGCGCATGGCGATCGCCGGCTGCCGGGCGCTCGGCATCGACGAGCCGAAGGCGGCGGGGAAGGCGCTGGCCGTCTTCGTCGAGATCAACCGCTGCGCCGCGGACGCGCTCCAGTCGGTCACCGGCTGCTCGCTCGGCCGGCGGAACCTCTGGCACGTCGACTACGGGAAGATGGCGGCCACGTTCGCCGATCTCCCCGCCGCGCGGGCCGTCCGGGTCGTCGCGCGCGACGACGCCCGCGAGCGCGTCGCGCACTACGTCCCCGGCATCCGCGACGCCCGACGGGCGCAGACCGAGGGCTACGGGCTCATGCCGGACGCGGAGCTCTTCGCGCTCGCGCCGGTGGCGATCCTGCCGGGATGGCTCGACCGTCGACGCGGACGCGTCGTCTGCGGGCGCTGCGGCGAGGGCGTCAACTACGGACGCGAGACCTGGGCGGAGGGGACAGTGCTCTGCCGGCCGTGCGCCGGCGACCGCTACTGCGTGGCGCTCGCGGGCCGTACGTCGCCCGCCGTGCCCAGCGGAGGCGCTGCGCTGACCCGCGCGTCCCGCGCCGGCGCGCGAGGACGTCGCCGGATGCCCCGGGCGTCGGCCCGCCGGCCGGAAGGCTAGCCAGCCCGGCAGTTCCCCTCCTTGCCCGGGGCGACCGGGTCATGTATCATCCAGGACTGATATGAATTCCAAGGGCGTCGAGCTGCGAGCCAAGCTGTTCCGCGGGCTCGGCGACGTCTCACGCTTGCGGGTCCTCGAGGCGCTCCGCGACGGGGCGTTGAGCGCGGGGGAGATCGTGGCCCGCACCGGCCTCGGCCAGCCCAACACCTCGATGCACCTGGCCTGTCTCGCCGAGTGCGGGCTCGTCACCTGGGAGCGCGCGGGCCGGTTCGTCCACTACACGATCGCCGACAAGCGTGCCGTGAAGCTCCTCGACCAGGCCGAGGAGCTGCTGCTCCAGGTGGCGCCCCTGATCGCGGCCTGCCCGCGCTACCGGCAGGCGGGGCGGGCGCGGCCCGCCAGGAGGCGGGGACGGCGGCCGTGACGGAGACGCTCGAGCTCAGCGTCGCCGAGCTCGACTGCGCCGACGAGGCGCGGCAGATCCAGAGCGCGCTGGGCCGCCTCGATGGGGTCGCGGAGGTACGGACGGCGGTGAGCGCGCGCCGGGCCATCGTCGCCTACGACCCCGGCCGCGTGACGCCGGAGGCGATCCGCGAGGCGCTCCGCGCCCTCGGGATGACGGTGAGCGAGGTCCGCGCGCCGCTCGGGCGCCGCCGCCGCTCGCTCCCGGACCTCCTCGGCTGGGGGTTCGTCACCGTCGTCGCCGGCGCCGCCCTCGCGGGGATCGCCGGCGAGCGGCTCGGCCTCGTCGAGGCGTTCGTCGCGCGGATCCCGCCCTGGCTCGCGCTGGCCGCCGTCCTGGCCGGTGGCTATCCGATCTTCCTCAACGTCCTCCGCGCGCTCCGCCGCCGCGCCGTCACCGCGCATGCCCTCATGACTCTCGGCATCATGGGCGCGATCGCCATCGGGCAGCATGCCGCCGCGGCGGTGATCGTCTTCTTCATGCGCCTGGCCGACTTCATCGAGGGCTACACGACCGAGCGCTCCCGGCAGGCGATCCGGGAGCTGCTGAAGCTCGCGCCGGAGACGGCGCGGGTCGAGCGGGAGGGACGCGAGAGCGTGGTGCCGGCCGAGGAGGTCGACCGGGGAGACGTCGTGCTCGTCAAGCCGGGGGAGCGGATCCCGGTGGACGGCGCCGTGCTCGAGGGGCGCGCCAGCGTGAACCAGGCGCCCATCACCGGCGAGTCTGTGCCGGTCCAAAAGCAGCGAGGCGACCAGGTCTTCGCGGCGACCATCTGCGAGCGCGGGGCGCTCCGCCTGCGCACCGAGCGCGTCGGGCGGGACACGACCTTCGGACAGATCGTCAGGCTGGTCGAGGAGGCGGAGGCCTCGCGAGCGCCCGTCCAGCGGTTCGCCGACCGGTTCACGGCCTACTACATCCCGGTCGTCCTCGCCGCGGCGCTCGCCACCTACCTCGTCGGGGGCAGCGCGACGGCGGCCGTGGCGACGCTCCTCGTCGCCTGCTCGTGCGCGATCGCGATGGCGACGCCGATCACGGTGCTCGCCGCGGTCGGCCGCTCGGCCCGGCGCGGGATCATCATCAAGGGCGGCCGCTATCTGGAGGCGCTCGCCCGGGTCGACACGGTGGTCCTCGACAAGACCGGCACGGTGACGCTCGGCCGGCCCGAGGTCACCGACGTCGTCGCGCTCGACGGCGAGAGCGAAGTGGGTCTCCTCGGCCTGGCAGCGTCGATCGAGCGACGCTCGGAGCATCCCCTCGCGGCCGGGATCGTCCGCGCCGCCGAGGGGCGCGCCCTCGCGCTCGGGGAGCCGGGAGAGTTCGAGGTGTATCCGGGCGATGGGGTAGCCGCGACGGTGGACGGTGTCCCGGCCCTCGTCGGCACGGAGCGGCTGCTGGCGCGGCTCGGCGTCGACGTCCCCGAGGCCGTCAGGGCGCGCGTCCGCAGCTTGGCCGGGGACGGACGCTCGGTCGTCCTCGTCGCCCGGGCCGGGAGGCTCTGCGGCCTGATCGCGCTCGGCGACACGATCCGGCCCGAGGTCCCGCCCGCGCTCGCGGCGCTGCGGGCGCTCGGCGTCCGCCGGCTCCTGCTCCTCACCGGCGACCGGCGCGAGGTCGCCGCGGCGGTGGCGCGCCAGCTCGGGCTCGACGTCGAGGCCGAGGTGCTGCCCGCGGAGAAGATCCGCGTGGTCGAGCGGCTCCAGCGCGAGGGCCACGTCGTGGCGATGGTGGGCGACGGGATCAATGACGCGCCCGCGCTTGCCCGCGCCGACGTCGGCATCGCGATGGGCGTCGCGGGGACCGACGCCGCCATCGAGGCCGCGCACGTCGCCCTGATGCGGGACGACTGGCGCGTGGTCCCCGAGGCGATCCGGATCGGCCGCCGCGCGTTCAGGACGATCAAGCAGAACCTCTGGTTCACGGCGGCCTACAACGTCGTCGGCATCGCGCTGGCGGCGACCGGCTGGCTGCCCCCGATCGGCGCGGCCGCGGCCCAGTCGCTGCCCGACGTGGTCGTCATGCTGAACGCCTCGCGCCTCGTGCGCCGCGGCGCGCGGGGCTCGACCCCGAGCGGGTAGCGGCGCGCCCGCGGGCCCCGTGGCATGTTCGGCTCGCCGCGTGCTCCGTTCGGCCTAGCGCCGAGACAGGCGCCCCCGGCCGTCCGCGCCCGCGCTATCATGCGGGCGATGGCGGTCGCGGCGGCGCGCCGACCCGCCGGAGAGGAGCGCTCGGATGGACCTGAACTACTCGCCCGAGGAATCGGCGTTCCGCGACGAGGTGCGCGCCTGGATCCGCGCGAACCTGCCCGACGAGGCGCGCGACAAGGTCCTCAACTACCGGGAGCTGTCCAAGGACGACCTCCTCGGCTGGCACCGGACGCTCGCGAAGAAGGGCTGGGTCGCGCCCCACTGGCCGGTGGAGTGGGGCGGCACCGACTGGACGGTCGTGCAGCGCTACATCTTCGAGGAGGAGTGCGGCGGGGCCGGCGCTCCGCCGATCGTGTCGTTCGGCGTCAGGATGTGCGCGCCGGTGCTGCTCCGGTTCGGGACGCCGGAGCAGAAGCAGCGGTTCCTGCCTCCCATGTACCGTGGCGACGACTTCTGGTGCCAGGGCTACTCGGAGCCGGGCGCCGGGTCGGACCTCGCCTCGCTCAAGACGCGGGCGATCCGGCAGGGCGACCACTTCGTGGTGACGGGGCAGAAGACCTGGACGACCCTCGGGCACTACGCCGACTGGATCTTCTGCCTGGTCAGGAGCGACCCCGGCCGCGAGAAGCGGCAGGAGGGCATCTCGTTCCTGCTGATCGACATGCGCTCGCCGGGGATCACGGTGCGTCCCATCGGGCTGCTGGACGGCGGACACGAGGTGAACGAGGTCTTCTTCGACGATGTGAAGGTCCCGGTCGAGAACCTCGTCCACGAGGAGCACAAGGGTTGGACGGTCGCGAAGTACCTCCTCGGCTATGAGCGCATGGGCACGGGCAACATCGCCGTGTCCAAGCGCGAGCTGGCGCGCGTCAAGGCCCTGGCGGGGCCGCTCCTCGACGACCCGCGGTTCCGCGACCGGCTCACGCGCGTGGAAGTCGAGCTGATGGCGCTCGAGATCACGAACCTCCGGTTCCTCGACCAGCTCCGCGGCGGGCGGCCGCCCGGCGCGGAGGTGTCGCTGCTCAAGATCAAGGGCACCGAGATCCAGCAGGCGCTCGCGGAGCTGATGATGCAGACGGCAGGGCCGCGGGCCCAGGCCTTCCGGCCCGTGGACCCGGCGGCCACCTTCGACCGCTTCACCGCGTCGCTCGGGGCGCGGTACTGCAACATGCGCAAGGCGACCATCTACGCCGGGTCCAACGAGATCCAGCGCAACATCATCGCCAAGGCCACGCTGGGCCTGTAGACGCGGAGGAGCTGCCATGAACTTCGAGTACACCGAGGAGCAGCGCCTCCTCGCCGAGACCCTGCGGCGCTTCCTGGCGACCGGCTACGGCTTCGACGCCCGCGCCAAGATCATCGCCTCGCCCCAGGGCTACAGCGAGGACGTGTGGGCCGCCCTCGCGGAGATGGGCGTGCTCGGCGTGCCGTTCGCGGCGGAGCACGGCGGCTTCGGCGGCACCACCGTGGACATGATGGTCGTCATGGAGGCGCTCGGCGAGGCGCTCGTCGTCGAGCCCTACCTCGCCACCGTGGGGCTCGGCGGCCAGGCCGTCGCGCGCGGCGGGACGGCGGCGCAGCAGGCGCGGATCCTGCCCGCGCTCGTGCAGGGCAAGGCCAAGCTCGCCTTCGCCCAGAGCGAGCGCGGCGGGCGCTGGGACCCGCGCCACGTGGCCGTGCGGGCGCGCGCGTCCGGGGACGGCTTCGTGCTCGACGGCGAGAAGTGCGCGGTGCTCCACGGCGGGTGCGCGGACTGGCTCGTGGTGTCCGCCCGGACGGCGGGGGCCGACGCCGACGCCGGCGGGATCAGCCTCTTCCTCGTCGAGCGCGGGGCGCCCGGGGTCGCGGTGGCGGAGTACCGGACCCTCGACAGCCTGCGCGCCGCCGACGTGCGGCTCGCCGGGGTGGCCGTGCCGCGCGAGGCGCTGCTCGGCGCCCAGGGGCAGGGGATCGAGCTCGCCGAGGAGGTGCTGGACTACGCCACCGCGCTCGTCTGCGCCGAGGCGGTCGGCGCGATCAAGTACGCCCACGACGCGACGCTCGACTACCTGAAGACGCGGCGGCAGTTCGGGGTGCCGATCGGGAGCTTCCAGGCCCTGCAGCACCGCATGGTCGACGTCCTGATCGCCTACGAGCAGGCGCGGTCCATCGCGTGCCTGGCCTGCGTCAAGGTGGACACCGCGGAGCCGGCCGAGCGGCGGCGCGTCGTCTCGGCGGCCAAGCTCAGGATCGCCGACGCGGCCCGGCACGTGAGCCAGGAGGCCGTGCAGCTCCACGGCGCGATGGGCATGACCGAGGAGCTGAAGATTAGCCACACGTTCCGGCGCCTGACGATGCTCGCCCAGGCGTTCGGCGACGCCGACCACCACCTGGCGCGCTTCGCGGCCTCGGGCTGAGCCCGGGCGGGCGCGCCGCCCGCGCCGACGGCCGCGCTCAGAGCCCGAGCCGCTCCTTGAGGGCGCGCACGCGGTCGCGCGCCACGACGAGCTCCGTGCGCCGGTCGTCCCGGAGGCGGAGCAGGAGGCGCCCGCCGAAGTCGGCGTGCAGCTCGCCGACCCACGCCAGGTTCACGAGCGTCCCCCGGTGGATGCGCAGGAACCGGGTCGCGTCGAGCTTGCGCTCGAGGTCGGCGAGCGTCGCGTCGAGCAGGTACTCCCTCGCCGCCGTGACGGCGTACGTCCCCCGGTCCCGCGCCACGACGTGGGTGACCTGGGCGACGTCGACGAGCTGGACGCGCTCGCCCACCCGCGAGGCGAGCCGGTCGAGCGCCGCGGGCGCCCGGAGCGCCCGGGCCAGGCGCTCGAGCGTCGCGCGCAGCTCGCCCCGCGCGGGATCGGCCCGCAGGCGCTCGAGCCGGTCGAGCGTCCGGTCCAGCCGCTCGCGCTCGATGGGCTTCAGCAGGTAGTCCACCGCGTTCACCTCGAAGGCCTGCACGGCGTGGCGGTCGTACGCCGTCGTGAACACCACCATCGGTCCCGCCGGCAGCCGCTCGACAACCTCGAACCCGCTGAGCCCCGGCATCTGGATGTCGAGGAAGAGCACGTCCACTGAGAGCGCCGCCACCTGCGCGAGGCCCGCCTCCGGGTCGGTCGCGCGTCCGACGATCTCGACGCGGCCCGTGGCCTCGAGCAGGCGCGCCAGGCGCCGGAGCGCCGGCGGCTCGTCGTCGAGCAGGAAGGCGCGGAGCGCCGGGCTCACGCCGTCACGGCCGTGCGGGCCGGCGACCTCGGGAGCGCGAGGGTCACGCGGGTCCCGGCGTCCTGACGCTCGACCGTGAGCGTCGCCGTCGGGCCGAAGCGGGCGGAGAGCCGCCCCTGGAGGACGTCGAGCCCGTGGCCGGGGACGATGGCCTCGGGCGTGAAGCCCGGGCCGTCGTCCCAGACCCCCAGCACGAGGCGGTCGCCGCGCGCGTGCGCCTCGACGCGGATCCGCCCGCCTTCGCGCCGCGGCGCGACCGCGTGCTTGACGCTGTTCTCGACCAGGGTCTGGAGCGCGAGCGGAGGGACCCCCGAGCCCGTGACTTCCGCGTCCACGTCGAGCGCGTACGCGAGCCGCTCGCCGAGGCGCGCCCGCTCGAGCTCGAGGTAGTCCACGACCAGCTCGAGCTCCCGGGCGAGCGGGACCGCGCCACGCTCCACCGCGTCGAGCGAGAACCGGAGCAGCGCCGCGAGCCGCTCGACCGCGCGCTCGGCGCGCGCCGGGTCCTCCGGGATCAGCGCCGAGATCGTGTTGAGGGTGTTGAAGAGGAAGTGGGGGCTCAGCCGGGACTCGAGGGACGCGAGCCGGGCCTCGAGCGCGAGCTTCCGCGCGCGCTCCTGCTCGAGCTCTCGCGTCCGGAGCTCGAGGGTCGTCGCCTGGAGCCGGGCCCGCGCGCCCTCGTAGAGGCTCAGGCCCACGCCGAGCAGCACGGCGAGGAGCCCGACGATCTGGGCGTCGGACCGGACGCGAGCCCAGAAGGCCTCGCGAGGCACCAGCCCGAGCGCCGCGCTCAGCGCGCTCCCGACGAGCGTCGCGACCACCGCGAGCCCGAGGAGCAGGCCGATGACGAGAGCCCACTTCGCGGCGCCGTCCACGCGCGCGAGCCGCGGCCCGAGCCGGCGGAGCGTCACGCTCGCGAGCGTGCCCACGACCAGGGCGTAGATCAGCGAGGGCAGGAACAGCCTCGCCGCCGAGCCGGGCACGCCGGCGGCGCGCAGGGTGAGCGAGACGGCGAGGGCGGCGGCCACGCACACCAGGGCCACCCGCACCGCAGCCCCCTGGCACAGCCGGGCCACCCGGCTCGACGCGCTCACGAGCGCGATCCTAGCCCATGTTTCCCTTATTGGGCAGGGGCACGACGTGTAAGTACGCGAACTGACGAGAGTAGGGGGGGCGCTGGCGCCAAAAGCGTAGTG
>Ga0154364_1002_pt1 | contig 33741 bp, 32 predicted proteins | sample RifGroA2_FD_115892 | JGI IMG/M metagenome (GOLD analysis project Ga0154364, IMG submission 115892) | Candidatus Rokubacteria bacterium GWA2_73_35 | reverse complement strand
GTCGGCGGACCAGACCAAGCTCCACGAGTTCTACGCGCGCCTGGCCGACGGCCGGCTCGCGACGACGCGCTGCGCGGGCTGCGGCGCGACGGCGTGGCCGCCGCGCGGATTCTGCCCCGAGTGCGCCTCCGACCGCTTCGAGTGGGTGGACCTGCCGCGCGAGGGAACGGTCCACGCGTTCAGCGTGCAGGAGGCGGGTCTGCCCGCGGGGTTCGAGGGGCCGCGCGTGTTCGCGATCGTCAAGGTGGGCGGCCACCGCGTCTTCTCGGTCCTCACCGGGGCCGAGCCCGGCGCGGTGCGCGTCGGCCAGCCCGTGGCGCTGGCGCCGCTCCGCGTCGCCGACGGCCCGGGGGGCGGGCCGCGCTGGCTGCCCGCGTTCCGGGTGTTATCACCGTGAGGCCCCGCGTCCGAGCATGAAGATCCTCGTGGCGAAGCCGGGGCTCGACGGGCACGACCGCGGCGCGAAGGTCGTCGCGCAGGCGCTGCGCGACGCCGGCGTCGAGGTCGTGTACACGGGGCTCAAGCGCACACCCGAGGAGGTCGTGCAGGAGGCGATCGAGGAGGACGTGGACGTGATCGGGCTCTCGATCCTCTCGGGCGCCCACGTGCCGCTCGCCCGGCGCGTGCTCGAGGCGCTGCGGCGCGAGGGCGCCACGGAGATCGAGGTCGTCGTGGGCGGCACCATCCCGCCGCGCGACGTGGAGGAGCTCCGCCGGCTGGGCGTCGCGCGCGTGTTCCCGATGGGGACGCCCCTGCCGGAGATCGTGGGCGCGTTCACGGGGCGGGGCGAGCCGAGCGATCCCAGGGAGGCGAGTCGCCCATGAGGGACGCGAGAGCGCACGCGGGCTTCCCGATCGAGCCGGTCTACGGGCCGGCGGACACGGCCGGCGTCGACTTCGAGCGCGACATCGGCCGGCCCGGCGAGTACCCGTACACGCGCGGCATCCACCCGCGCATGTACCGCGACCGCCTCTTCACGATGCGACAGTACGTCGGCTTCGGCACGCCGGAGGAGACGAACGGCCGGTTCAAGTACCTGATGGCGCACGGCCAGGACGCGCTGAACGTCGCCTTCGACCTGCCGACGCAGCTCGGGCTCGACTCCGACGACCCGCGCGCGGAGGGCGAGGTGGGGCGGGTCGGCATGGCGATCGACACGCTGGCCGACATGGAGGAGGCGTTCGCGGGCATCCCGCTCGACCGCGTGAGCGTCTCGCTCACGATCAACGGGATGGCGGCGCCGATCACGGCGATGTACTACGCCGTCGCCGAGGCGCAGGGGGCGGCGCCCGAGCGCGTCGTCACCACGCCGCAGAACGACATCCTCAAGGAGTTCGTCGCGCGGGGCACGTGGATCTACCCGGTCGAGCCCTCGCTCCGGCTCGTGGCCGACCTCATCGAGTTCTCGGCCCGGCGCTACCCGCGCTCGAACCCGGTCTCGGTGTGCGGCTACCACATCCGGGAGGCCGGCTGCACGACCGCGCAGGAGATGGCGTACGGCCTCGCGATCGCCGCCGCGTACGTCGAGCTGATGCTGGCGCGGGGGCTGGGCGTGGACGAGTTCGCCCCCCGTATCTCGTTCAACTTCACCGCGTGGGGCAGGATCTTCGAGGAGGTCGCGAAGTTCCGCGCGGGCCGCCGGCTCTACGCGCGCATGATGCGCGAGCGGTTCGGCGCGCGGGACCCGAGGTCGTGGATGTTCCGGAGCCTGATCGGCGGCGGCGGCTCGGCGTTCACCGCGCAGGAGCCGGAGAACAACATCGTGCGCGGCGCGTACATCGCGCTCGCGGCGGCGCTCTCCGGCGCGCAGACGATCGCGCTGCCGACCTACGACGAGGCCTACACGATCCCCTCGCCGAAGGCGCAGCTCCTGGCGCTCCGGACGATGCAGATCTGCGCGGAGGAGGCGGGCGCCGCGGACACCGTGGACCCGCTCGGCGGCTCCTACTACGTCGAGGCGCTGACCGCCGCGATGGAGCGGCAGATCCTGGCGGAGCTCGAGGCGGTCGAGCGGATGGGCGGGATCGTCGAGGCCGTCCGGAGCGGCGCGCTCCAGGCCGAGGTCGCGCGCCAGGCGTACCGCTACGAGCGGCAGCTGGCCTCGGGCGAGGTGGCGAAGGTCGCGGTGAACTGCCACGTCGGCGGGGAGGCCGCCGAGGCGGACCGCGCGATGGAGCTCTACGCGCTCGACCCCCGGGTGGTCGAGGCGCAGGTGGCCCGGCTCGCCCGGGTCCGGGGCGCGCGCGACGGCGCCGCGGCCGCGCGCACGCTCGCGCGCCTCCGGGACGCGGCGCGCGGCACGGGCAACCTGATGGAGCCGATCCTGGAATCGGTGAGGGCGTACGCGACGCTCGGCGAGATCTGCCAGGCGATGAAGGACGTCTTCGGCGAGCACCGGGAGCCGGTGACGTTCTGAGCATGGCCGCCGGGTTCGAGGTCATCGGCACGACGGTCCCCCGGCGCGACGGCGCCGAGAAGGCGACGGGGCGCACGCGCTACCTCCACGACCTCGAGCTGCCGCGGCTCGCGCACGGCCGGATCCTGCGCGCGCGATTCCCGCACGCGCGCATCGTGTCGATCGACACGGCCCGCGCCCGCGCGCTCCCCGGCGTCCTGGCCGTGCTCACCGGCGAGGACGTCGACCCGATCCCCTTCGGCTTCGCCGGGGACCAGACCGCCCTCAAGCGCGGCAGGGTGCGCTCGGTCCGCGACGAGGTCGCCGCGGTCGCCGCGGAGACGCGGGCGATCGCCGAGGCCGCGCTCGAGCTGCTCGACGTGGAGTACGCGGAGCTGCCCGCGGTGTTCGACCCGCGCGCGGCCCTCGCGCCGGGCGCGCCGCTCGTCCACGAGGAGCTCGGGACCAACGCGCACCCGCTGCGCTACCGGTTCACCCGCGGCGACGTGGACCACGCCTTCGCCGGCGCCGCGGCGGTCGTCGAGGACACGTACCGGCTGCCGTTCGTCACGCAGGCGTGCCTCGGCACGATGGTCGCGGTCGCCGACTGGAGCGCGGACGGCGGCCTCACGATGTGGACGACCACGCAGGTGCCGTTCCTCTACCAGCGGGACCTGGCGGCGGCGCTCGGGATCACCGGCGACCGGGTGCGCGTCCTCCAGCCGCCGGTCGGCGGCAACTTCGGCCGGGGGCTCGACCTCTACCCGATCGACGTGATCGCCGCGCTGCTGGCCCGGCGGGCGGGGCGGCCGGTGAAGATCGAGTTCGACCGCGTCGAGGAGTTCGTCGCGTGCCCGGGCCGCGAGCCGTGCACGATCCGGCTCCGCACCGCCGCCGACCGGGACGGGCGCCTGCTCGCGCGGGACTGCCACGTGACGATCGACAACGGCGCGTACACCTCGTGGGGCTCGACGACGCCCTACGTGATGCTCTCGACGGTCGCGGGCCTCTACCGCGTGCCGAGCGTGCGGCTCGACACGACGATCGTCTACACGAACAACCCCTACTCGGGCTCGATGCGCGGCTACGGCAACCCCGAGTCCACGTTCGCGGTCGAGTCCCAGATGGACGACCTGGCCGAGCGCCTGGGCCTCGACCCGCTCGAGCTGCGCCGGCGGAACGCGAGCCAGCCCGGCGACGTGAACCCGCAGGGGTTTGTGCTCACGTCGTTCGCGATGACCGAGTGCCTCGACGCGGCGGCCGAGGAGATCCGGCGCGACCCCCCGCCGCTCAGGCCGGGCTGGCGGCGCGGCGTCGGCTACGCGGGCATGTTCCACGTCGGCGGCGGCGCGCGGATCTACCGCTCCGACGGCTGCGGCGCGATCGTCAAGCTCGACGACTTCGGCGCCGTGACGCTGATCACCGGCGCGAGCGAGATCGGCCAGGGCTCGGACACGGTGCTCGCGATGATCGTCGCCGAGACGCTCGGCGTGCCGCTCGGGCGCGTGGACGTGGTCAGCTCCGACACGCGCGTGCGGCCGTGGGACGTCGGCACCCACGCGAGCCGGACGACGTTCGTCGCCGGCAACGCGGCGCGGCTCGCCGCGGCGAAGGTCCGCGCCGAGCTGCTCGGGATGGCGGCCGAGCAGCTCGAGGAGCCGGCGGCGAGCCTCGACCTCCGCGGCGGGTGGGTCTTCGTCACGCGCGACCCCGAGCGGCGCCTCGCCTACGACGCGGTGGCGCGCACCGGGCACTTCCGGGGCGGCGGGCGCGTGCTCGTGGCCGAGGCGTTCTACGATCCGCCCACGGCGATGCTCGACAAGGATCTGCAGGGCAACGTGTCGGCGGCGTACACCTCGGCCGTCCAGGCGGCGCTCGTCGACGTGGACGCGGAGACCGGCCGGGTCGAGGTCCGGAAGATCGCCTCCGCCCACGACGTGGGCCGCGCGCTCAACCCGGGCGCCGCCGAGGGCCAGGTCCACGGCGGGATCCACATGGGCCTCGGCTACGCGCTCAGCGAGCGGCTCGTCGTCGAGGAGGGGCAGGTCCTCACCCAGTCCTTCATGGACTACGCGCTCTTTCGCGCCGACGACATGCCCGACATCGCCGTGCGGCTGATCGAGAGCGTGGACGCGGAGGGGCCGTTCGGCGCCAAGGGCCTCGGCGAGTCGGGCGTGATCCCCGTCGCCGCCGCCGTGGCCAACGCGCTCAAGGACGCGATCGGCGTCCGGTTCACCGAGCTGCCGATCACGCCGGCGCGCGTGCGCGCCGCGCTCGAGGCGCGGCGGCCGTGAGGCTTCTCGAGGGCGTCCGCGTGCTCGACCTCTCCCGCATGCTCGCGGGGCCGTACGGCGCCATGCTGCTCGCCGACCAGGGCGCCGAGGTCATCAAGATCGAGGCGCCGCGCGGCGGCGACCCCATGCGCGTGATGGGGCCGCCGTTCCTCCCCGACGGGGCGTCGGCCTACTTCCTCGCCGTCAACCGCAACAAGAAGTCGGTCGCGCTCGACCTGACGAAGCCCGCGGGGCGCGAGGTGTTCCTCGACCTCGTCCGCGCGGCGGACGTCGTCCTCGAGAACTTCCGCCCCGGCGTGCTCGAGCGGCTCGGCTGCGCGTACCCCGAGCTGGCCGCCGTCAACCCGCGCGTCGTCCTCTGCTCGATCTCGGCGTACGGGCAGGAGGGGCCGTACCGGGACTGGCCGGCCTTCGACCTCGCGCTGCAGGCGATGGGCGGCGCGATGTCGCTCACCGGCGCGCCGGGCGGCCCGCCCGTGCGCATGGGGCTGCCGATGGGCGATCTCGCCGGCGGCCTCTTCGGCGCGTTCGCGGTCGCGGGCGCGCTCCTCCGGCGCGAGCGCACGGGCGCGGGCGCGCACCTGGACCTCTCGCTCCTCGACTGCCAGGTCTCGCTGCTCACGTACGTCGCGCAGTACTTCTGGACGGACCGCCGGGTGCCCGGCCCGCTGGGCTCGCGCCACGCCTCGGTCGTGCCCTACCAGGCGCTCGCGACGCAGGACGGCCACCTGATCGTCGCGGTGTTCGCCGAGAACTTCTGGGCGGGCTTCTGCCGCGCCGTCGAGCGCCCCGAGTGGACCGACGACCCGCGCTTCGCGGCCAACCGTGACCGCGTCCGCCACCGGGGGACGCTCGAGCCGCTGATCGAGGCCGTCTTCCGCGCCCGTACGACCGGCGAGTGGCTCGCGCGCCTGCACGCCGAGGGCGTGCCGGCGGCGCCGATCCTTCCGCTGGACCAGGTGCTCGCCGACCCGCAGGTGCGGCTCCGCGAGATGGTCGTCGAGATGCGCCACCCCGTGCACGGCCCGACGCCGACGCTCGGCACGCCGGTCAAGGCGGACGGCGCGCCGCCGTTCGAGGCCGCGCCCCCGCCGCGGCTCGGCGAGCACACCGACGAGGTGCTCGCGGGGACGCTCGCGTACTCGCGCGCGCGGATCGCCGAGCTCAGGGCCGCGGGGGTCGTCGGGTGATCGTGGCCGTGCGAGCCGCAGCCGCGGGCGAGGCGAGCCGATGATCGTCGCCGTCCTCGGCGGGAGCCACGGCGGCTTCGCCACCGCGGCGGACCTCGCGCTCGCGGGGCACCGGGTGCGGCTCTGGACGCGCACGGCGGCGACGCTCGGGCCGCTCCACGACGACCCGACGATCCAGCTCGTCGCCGAGGGCCGGCAGGGGAGCGCGCGCCTCGAGCGCGCGACCACGGACATCGGCGAGGCCGTCGCCGGCGCCGAGGTGCTGATCGTCCTGCTGCCCGCGACGACCCACGAGGACCTCGCCCGTCGGCTCGCGCCGCACGTGACCGCTCACCACACGGTGCTGCTGACCCCGGGCACGCTCGGGAGCTGGGTCCTGGCGCGCGAAATCGCCCGCGCCGGCGGCGCCCTGCCGCAGGCCCTCGGCGAGACGGGCCGAGGGCCGTACGTCGCCCGGAAGACCGGGCCGGCCGTCGTGGCGGCGCCGGTGCGCGCCGCCACCCTGCCCGTCGGCGTCTTCCCGGCCTCGCAGCGCGAGGCGGCGCTCGCGCGGTTCGCCGAGCTGTTCCCGGCGGTGCGGCCGTGCGCCGACGTGCTCGACGCCGCGCTGACGAACGCCGGACCGGTGATCCACCCGCCGCTCGTGCTGCTGAACGCGGGCGCGATCGACGCCGGCCGCTTCGACGTCCACGCCGCGGGCCCGACGCCGAGCGCGCGGCGGCTCATCGACGTCGTCGACGCCGAGCGGCTCGCGACGCGGCGGGGCTGGGGCTATCCCGCGCCGCACGACGAGCTCGCGGCGCACGAGGACGAGGCGCGCGCGGCCGAGGGGCTCCGCGGCGCGGGCGCCCGGCAGAAGCTCGGCGCGCGCGGAGCCTGGAGCGAGACCCTCACGTTCGAGCACCGCTGGGTCACCGAGGACGTGGCGCTCGGCCTGGCGCTCTTCGAGTCGGCGGCGCGCGCGGCCGGCGCCGCGACGCCGGGCATCAGCGGGCTCCTGCTCCTGTTCGGCGCGCTGCTCGGGCGCGAGCTCTCCGGCCGCGGCCGCGCGCTCGAGGCCCTCGGGCTCGGGGACCTGAGCCGCCGCGAGATCCGCGCGCTCCTCGAGGAGGGCTGGCGCTCGGCCGTGTGGGCGAGGGCGCTCAAGTGACCGGCGAGAACCGCGTACTCGCCGGGCTCAGGGACGACGGCGCGGGCCGGCTCGCGTACGGCGCCTCGCGGTACCTCCTCGTGCGCCCCGAGACGCTCGTGGCGCTCCAGAAGGCGCTCGAGGCCGCGCTCGGCGCGCGGGCCGCGGAGTGCCTCGTCGCGGGGGGGCGCGCGGGCGGCGGCGCGGCGCTCCGGGCGCTCGGCGGCGGGGCGGAGGAGGCGGTGGGACGGCTGCTCGCGATGGGCGGCGAGATCGGCTGGGGGCGGTTCGCGCTCGAGCGCCTGGCGCCCGACGCGCTGGTGGTGCGGGTCGAGCACTCGCCGCTCGCCGAGGCCTACGGCCCGGCCGCGGGCCCCGTGTGCCACCTCACGCGCGGCGTGGTGGAGCGGCTCGCCGAGCTGGCGCTCGGCCGGCCGGCGGCGGCGGTCGAGACGGCGTGCGCAGCGGTGGGCGCGCCCGCGTGCCGGTTCGAGGCGCGGGCGCGATGAAGCCACACGCGCCCACAGCGGGCCCGCTCTTCGGGCGGCTCATGCACATCGGGATCGTCGTCGAGGACCTCGAGCGCGCGGTGGCCTCGCTCGAGCGCCTCGCGGGCGTGCGCGCCGGCGAGCGGTGGGAGAGCGCGCTCGGCGTGCGCGTGGCGTTCCTCGAGGTCGGCGGCGCGCCGCTCGAGCTCGTGCAGTACACGGGTCCGGTCGTCGAGCGCTTCGGCCCGACGCTCGCCCGCCGCGAGGGCGTCCACCACCTGTGCTTCCGCGTGGAGGACCTCGACCGGGCGCTCGCCGAGGTCGCCGCGCGGGGCGCGTGCGTCGTGCCGGGCTTCCCGGTGGAGGGCGCGCACGGCCGCGTGGCCTTCCTCGAGCCCGACCCGGCGACCGGCCTGATCACGGAGCTGTGCGAGCCGCGCCGATGATCGCGAAGTCCGGCTACCGGATCGGCGCGGACGTCGGCGGCACCTTCACGGACTTCCTGCTGCAGCCCGCGCTCGGGCGGCCGCGGGCCGTCAAGGTCCCGACCACGCCCCCGGACCCCACCGACGGCTTCTTCGCCGGGCTCGCCGAGATGGCGACGGGCGAGGGCCGGAGCCTCGGCGAGTTCCTCGCCGAGGTGGAGCTGATCGTCCACGGCACGACGATCACGACGAACGCCGTGCTCACCGGCGACGTCGCGCGCGTCGGGCTGCTCACGACGCGCGGCTTCCGCGACGCGCTCGCGATGCGGCGCGGGATCCGCGAGGCCCAGTACGACAACCGTTACCGCGCGCCGGAGCCGCTGGTGCCGCGCTGGCTCCGGCTGCCCGTGACCGAGCGCGTGGACGCCACGGGCGCGGTCGTGGCGCCGCTCGACGACCGCGACGTCGAGGACGCCCTCGCGCGCTTCGCCGCGGTCGGCGTCGAGGCCGTCGCGGTCTGCTTCCTGCACGCGTGGGCGAACCCGGCGCACGAGGTCACGGCCGCGCGCCTGGCGACCGCGGCGCTGCCGGGCGCGTACGTGACGCGCTCCTCGGCGATCCTGCCGCAGATCCGGTTCACCGAGCGCGTGAGCACGACGGTGCTGAACGCCGCCGTGGGCCCGGTGCTCGCCCGCTACCTGGAGCGGCTCACGACGCGCCTGGCCCTGACGGGCTTCCGCGGCACGCTCCTCGTGATGCAGTCGAACGGCGGCGTCGCGGCGCCCGCGACCGCGCGCGCGGCGGCCGCGAGCACGCTCTTGTCGGGACCCGCGGCGGCGCCCACGGCCGGGACGGCGTACGCGGCGACGCACGGCCTGCGCGACTTCCTCACCGTGGACATGGGCGGCACGTCCTTCGACGTGTGCCTGGTCCGGGACGGCGCGGCGATGCTCACCTCCGAGGGCCGCATCGGGCGCTACCCGTTCGGCCTGCCGATGCTCGCGATCCACACGATCGGCGCGGGCGGCGGCTCGATCGCCTGGATCGACGACGGCGGGCTGCTGCGGGTCGGCCCGCGGAGCGCCGGCGCCGCGCCGGGCCCCGCGTGCTACGGCCGGGGCGGGAGCGCGCCGACCTGCACGGACGCCGACCTCCTGCTCGGCCTCCTCGACCCCGCGGGCTTCCTCGGCGGCCGGCTGCGCCTCGATCCCGGCGCCGCGCGCGCCGCGGTGGAGGGGCTCGCCGCGCGGCTCGGCCTCGGGGTCGAGGCCGCGGCGGCCGGCATCGTCGAGGTCATCGACGCGAACATGGCGGCGGGCATCCGGCACGTGACGGTCGAGCGGGGGCACGACCCGCGGGCGCTCCCGCTCGTGGTCGCGGGCGGCGCGGGGCCGGTCCACGCCGCGGGCATCGCGCACGAGCTCGGCATCACGCGCATCCTCGTGCCGCGCGACTCCTCGATCTTCTGCGCCGCGGGGATGCTCTTCGCCGACCTGCGCCACGACCTCGTCCAGACCCTCGTGGTACCGGTGGACGGGCTCGACGCCGACCGCCTGCGGGGCGTGTGCGCGGCGCTCGCCCGCGACGGGCACGCGGCGCTCGCCGGCGAGGGCGTCCCCGCGGCGCGCCGCGCGCTGGCGCTCGCGTGCGACGTCCGCTACGTCGGCCAGTACCACGAGATCACGGTGCCGCTCCTCGCCGAGGAGGCGGACGCCGCCGACCTCTCCGGCGTCGCCAAGCGCTTCCACGAGGCGCACGACCGCCTGTACGGCTACGCGCTGCCCGACACGCCGCTCGAGCTGGTCAACGTCCGCGGCGTGGCGACGGGCCTCGTGGACAAGCCGCGCCTGCCGGAGGCGCCGGCCGGCGGCGCGGCCCGGACGCTGCGCCGGGGCCGGCGGCGCGCGTGGCTCGCGGCGGAGCGGGCGTTCGGCGAGGTGGACCTCTACGACGGCCTGGGCCTCGGCGCCGGTGCGCGCCTGGCGGGGCCGGCGCTCGTCGAGCTGCCGCTCACGACGGTCGTCGTTCCGCCCGAGTGGCGCCTGGAGACCGACCGCCACGGCTCGTTCGTGCTGGAGCCGGCGTGAACGCGCCGGATCCCGTGCTCGCGTCGGTGCTGCAGCGGCGGCTGCGGGCGATCACCCAGGAGATGGGGCTCACGCTCCTGCGCACCACGCGCTCGCCGATCCTCAGCGAGGCGCGCGACTTCGTCACCGGCCTCTACGACGCCGAGGGCCGCATCCTCGAGCAGGCCGAGTACATCCCGATCCTCGCCTTCGCGCTCGCCCCGGCGTGCCGCGCGGTGATCGCGGCGTTCGGCCGCGACGTGCACCCGGGCGACGTGTTCCTGCACAACGACGTGTTCTCGGGCGGCAACCAGAACAACGACGTCGCCGTCTTCCGCCCGGTCTTCCACGAGGGCCGGCTGGTCGCGTGGGCGGCGACGAAGGGGCACCAGGCGGACATCGGGGGCGCGCAGGCCGGCGGCTACAACCCGAGGGCGACCGAGGTGTGGCAGGAGGCGCTCCGCATCCCGCCCCTCCGCGTCGTCGAGCGGGGGCAGCTCCGGCGCGACGTCTGGAACCTCGTGCTCGCGAACGTGCGCCTGCCGATCGTGGCCGAGGACCTCGAGGCGCAGATCGGCGGGACCGTCGTCGGCGAGCGCGGCGTGCTCGAGCTCTACCGGCGCCACGGCGCGGCGGCCCTCGAGCGCCACCTCGAGGCCCTCTTCGACGCCGGTGAGCGGCGGATGCGGAGCGAGCTCCGGCGCATCCCCGACGGCACGTACCGCGGCGAGTCCGTCGTGTTCTACGATGGCCACCATCCGGGGAGCCGCCACCGGATCGTGGTGACGATCGCGAAGCGCGGCAGCGACATCGCCTTCGACTACACGGGCACCGACCCGCAGACGGTCGGCTTCGTGAACGCGCCGTACGCGTCGTCGTTCTCGGCGGTGATCCTCACGCTCCTGATGCTCGTGGACCCCGACCTGCCGCACAACGAGGGGATCCTCCGCCCGGTGCGCGTCCACATCCCGCGGGGGACGATCCTCAACGCTGAGTTCCCGGCCGCGACGACGTTCGGCAACACGCTCGCGGGCCCGCACTCGGACGCGATCTTCCGCGCGCTGGCGCCGGCGCTGCCCGACCGGGTGTCGGCGGGCTGGAACCGGATGCTCGGCATGACCGTGACGGGCCGGGACCCTCGCCGCGGGCGGCGCTACGTGGACATCCTGTTCCTCGCGCTCAAGGGCGGCTCGGGCGCGGTCCGGGGCACGGACGGCTACGACCACATCGGCCTCATCAACACCGCGGGCGGCCTCCTCGCGCAGGACTACGAGATGCTCGAGGTGCACACGCCGCACCTCCTGCGGCGGCACGAGTACCTGGCCGACTCGGCGGGGCCCGGCCGCTGGCGCGGCGGCCTCGGCGTCGAGACCGAGTTCGAGGTGCACGGCGAGGATGTCACCGGGGTGGTCTTCGGCGACGGCGTGGACGAGGAGGCGCGCGCGTTCGGCCTGTTCGGCGGCGGCCCCGGCGCGCTGAACTCGATCGAGCTGACGCTGCCGGACGGGACGCGGGTCGTGCCCCGCTCGAAGGACGTCGTGGCGATCCCGCGCGGCACGCGCTTCCGCCAGCGCGCCGGCGGCGGCGGCGGCTTCGGCGACCCGCGCGAGCGGCCCGCCGAGCTCGTCGCGGCGGAGGTCCGCGACGGCGTGCTCTCGCGCGCTGCGGCGCGGCGCGACTACGGCGTGGAGGTCGACGCGGAGACGTTCGAGGTCGAGCGCGTGACGGGGGGCCGGCGCCCGTGACGACGGCGGCGCTGATCCACGTCGTCGTGAGCGGGCTCGCCACGGGCTCGATCTATGCGCTGATGGCCATCGCGCTCGTCATCATCTACAACGCCACCCGGACGCTCAACTTCGCCCAGGGCGAGATGCTGATGATCTCGACGTTCGTGGGCTGGGCGGCCTGGGAAGCGCTCGCTCTGCCGCTGGTCGTCGTCCTGCTCGTGGCGGTCGCCGCCGCGGCGCTCCTCGCCTGGGCCATCGAGTGGGCGGTCATCCGGCGCGCGATCTCGGCGACCCACTTCGACGTGCTCATCATCACGCTGGGCCTCTCCCTCGTGCTGCGCGCCGCGGCGGGCCTCGTGTGGACGCACGACCAGTTCCCGTTCCCGTCGTTCTTCGACAACCGCCCGCTCGTGCTGGGGCCGGTGCGCGTCGCGCCGGTGTCGCTGGGCATCATCGGCGGCTCGCTGGGGCTCATGCTGGCGCTCGGCGCGCTCTTCCGCTGGACGCGGCTCGGCCGCGCGATGCGCGCGGTGGCGCAGAACCAGCGCGCCGCGCGGCTCATGGGCATCAGCGTCGAGCGCGTGTACTCGGCGTCGTGGGTGCTCGCCGGCGTCGTCGGCGCGATCGCGGGCGTGCTGATCGCCCCGGTCGTCTTCCTGTCGTCCTCGATGGGGCTCGTGGTCATCAACGGGTTCACCGCGGCGGTGCTCGGCGGCTTCGGGTCCATGCCGGGCGCCGTCGTGGGCGGCATGCTCCTCGGCGTGCTGGAGAACCTGGCGCCGCTCTGGCTGCCGGCGGGGATCAAGCACTCGGTGCCGTTTCTCCTGATGATCGCCATCCTCATGATCCGGCCGAGCGGCGTGCTCGGGCGGGCCCGGCAGCGGAAGGTGTGATGCGCCGGGCGGCGCTGGTCGCGGGCGGTGCGGTCCTGCTCGCCTGGCCGCTGCTGGTGCCGCGCTACTTCGTGTTCCTGACGAGCCTGATCGTGGTGAACGCGATCGTGGCGATCGGGCTGAACCTCCTCTCGGGCTACACGAACCAGCTCTCGTTCGGCCACGCGGGCTTCTTCGCGGTCGGCGCGTACGTGGCCGCGGTCCTCACGGTGCGGGAGCCGGCGCTGCCGGTGGTGCTGACGCTGGCGCTGGCGGGGCTGGCGACCGCGCTCGTCGGCCTGGCGCTCGGCGTGCCGTGCCTGCGCCTGGAGGGCCTCTACCTCGCGATGGCCACGCTCGCGTTCGGGTTCGTGGTGGTCGAGGCGATCCTGAACCTCGACTGGCTCACGCGGGGCAACGACGGCCTCGCCGTGCCCGTCGCGCGGCTCGGCCCGCTCGCGCTCGCGAGCGACGCGGCCAAGTACTACCTCGTGCTCGCGGTCGGCGCGCTGATGGTCGCCGCCGCGGTCAACATCGCGCGGACGCGGACGGGGCGGGCGCTGCTCGCGATCCGCGAGAGCGAGATCGCCGCGCAGGCGAGTGGCGTGCACCTGGCGGCGTACAAGACGCTCGCGTTCGCGGTCTCGGCGTTCTACACGGGCGTGGCCGGCGGGCTGTTCGCGTTCGTCGTCGGCTTCATCTCGCCGGACGCGTTCGACGTGTTCCTGTCGGTGGACTTTGTCGCCATGATCATCGTCGGCGGGCTCGGCTCGATCCCCGGCTCGATCCTCGGCGCGGCGGTGATCACGCTCCTGTACGACTGGCTCGCCGCCTTCCAGAACTACCGGCCGCTGTTCTTCGGCCTGATCCTGATCGGCTGCATGCTGTTCATGCCGGGCGGGATCGCGAGCCGCGTGCCGCGGCGGACGCCCCCGGCGCGATAGGAGAGAGCCGCGCATGCGCACCGAGGAGCGCTCGCGCTCGCCGCGACCGGGACGCGCCCGTCGCCGCGCGCGAAGACGGCGGGGGGTGCGCGCGCCGCCGCCGGCCGCCGCCCCGGACGGGGCCGGAGCAGGCGACCCGGACGCGGGCGCGCAGTACGGGGAAGGTCGCTTCGGGCAACTCACGGACTGGATCGAGTGGCAGTCGGACCACTCATCGGGAGGAGGATGCGTATGAGGACAGGGCTCGCAGTCGTGATCGCGCTCCTCGTGGCGGCGGCGGCGCCGCCGGCGCTCGCGCAACAGGGCGTCACGGACTCGGAGATCGTCCTCGGCGGCTCGAACTCGTTCTCGGGCCCGCTCGCCTTCACGGGCGAGCAGGCGACGCGGTACGGCGTCGATCTCTACTTCAAGGTCGTCAACGACGCCGGCGGCATCAACGGGCGGAAGATCCGCACGATCTACTACGACGACGGCTACAAGCCCCAGGAGGCCGTCGCGAACACGAAGAAGCTGGTGGAGCAGGACCGGGTGTTCGCGATCATCGCGCCCCAGGGGACCCCGCCGGTCGTCGCCACGCTCGGCTACCTCGAGGAGCAGAAGGTGCCCCTCCTGTTCCCGTTCCAGGGCTCGCCGGTCACCCGCGGCCGGCCGTGGGTGTTCAACGGCATGCTGCTCTACGACCGCCAGGCGAAGATGATGATCGACTACCTGGTCGGCCAGCGGAAGTTCAAGGCGGTCGCCACGCTGTACCAGGACGACGAGTACGGCAAGTCCTTCCTCACCGCGTTCGAGAAGAACCTCGCGCCGCACGGCCTGAAGATGGTGGCCGCCGAATCCGTCAAGCGCGGCGTGACGGACGTCAGCGCGCAGATCGCGAAGCTGCAGGCCGCGAAGCCCGAGGTGCTGTTCCTCGTGCTGACGCCCGGGCCCGCGGCGCAGGCGCTGAAGGAGCGGCAGCGGATCGGCTGGACGAAGGTCGTCGCGGTCTCCTCGGGGCCGCTCACCGACGAGCGATACCTGGCGCTCGCGGGCGACGCCGCCGAGGGCGTCGAGGGGCTCTCACTCTGGCCCGACCCGGTGGCGTCCGACCTGGCGGCGCTCAAGCGCTACCGCGCGGAGATGCAGAAGTACTTCCCGAAGAACGAGCCGAACCGCTACTCGCTCTCCGGCTACTTCGCGGCGATGCTGTTCACCGAGGGCGCCAAGCGCGCGGGGCGCACCCTGACGCGCTCGGCGCTCGTCACGGCCCTCGAGGGCGTCAAGGGGTTCGACAGCGGCATCCTGCCGCCGCTCTCGATCGGCGCGGACCACGAGACGCAGAAGCAGGGCTTCTGGGTGCGCGTGGAGAAGGGCCGCTTCAAGCAGCTCACGGACTGGCTCAAGGCGGAGTAGCGCTCCGTGCTCGGCGTCGAGGGTCTCTCGATCAGCTTCGGCGGGCTCGCCGCGCTCAGCGCGCTGAGCTTCGAGGTCGCTGAGCGGGAGATCTTCGCGCTGATCGGCCCGAACGGCGCGGGCAAGTCCACCGTCTTCAACGTCGTCACCGGCCTCTACCGGCCGTCCGCCGGGCGCGTCCGCTTCCGCGGCCAGGACCTGCTCAGGCTCCCGCCGCACCGGATCGCCCGGCGGGGCATCGCCCGCACGTTCCAGAACACGGAGGTCTTCCGGCAGCTCAGCGCGCTCGACAACGTGCTGATCGGCCGGCACGCCCACCTGCGCGGCGGCCTCGTGCGCGGAGCCCTCGGGCTCCCCTCGGTGTGGCGCGAGGAGGCGGGCGCGCGGGCCGTCGCCCGCGCGCTCCTCGAGCGCGTCGGCCTCGCCGAGGTCGCCGGCGTCGAGGCCGGCAGCCTGCCGCTCGGCTCCCAGAAGCGCCTCGAGATCGCGCGCGCGCTCGCTGCCGAGCCGCGGCTGCTGCTCCTCGACGAGCCCGCGGGCGGCCTCAACCCCACGGAGACGCAGGCGGTCATGGAACTGATCCGCCGCCTCCGCGACGAGGGCGGGCTCACGGTCCTGGTCGTCGAGCACGACATGGAGCTCGTCATGGGGATCTCGGACCGGGTCCTCGTCCTGAACTACGGCCGCCGGATCGCGTCGGGCTCGCCGCGCGAGATCGCGGCCGACCCCGCCGTCATCGAGGCGTACCTGGGGAGCGAGGAGGCGTGAGCGCGACGCTCGCGCTCGAGGACGTCGCCGTCTACTACGGCAAGCGCCGCGCGCTCGACGGCGTGTCGCTCACCGTCGAGCCGGGCGAGATCGTCACCCTCCTCGGCGCCAACGGCAGCGGCAAGTCCACCGCGCTCCGCGCGATCTCCGGGCTCGTGCGGCCCGCGCGCGGCCGCGTCGTGTACGAGGGGCGGGACATCACGCACGCGCCCGCGGACGCGATCGTCGCGGCGGGCATCACGCACGTGCCCGAGGGGCGCGAGATCTTCCCGGAGTTCAGCGTCCTCGAGAACCTCCTCGTGGGCGGGCACACGGCGGCGCGGCGCGAGCTCGGCGCGCGCGCGGAGGCGGCCTTCGAGCTGTTCCCGGTGCTCCGCGAGCGCCGCACGCAGCTCGCGGGCACGCTCTCGGGGGGCGAGCAGCAGATGCTCGCGATCGGCCGCGCGCTGATGGCGCGGCCGCGCCTCCTGCTCCTCGACGAGCCGTCGCTCGGGCTCGCGCCGATGCTGGCGAGCGAGATCTTCCGCACCATCCGGCGCATCAACGAGGGCGGCGTGGCCGTGCTGCTGGTCGAGCAGAACGCGCGGCGCGCGCTCCGGCTGGCCGCGCGCGGCTACGTCCTCGAGACGGGGCGGGTGGCGGTCGCGGGCGCGAGCCGCGCGCTCGCCGACGACCCGCGCGTGCGGAGCGCCTACCTGGGCCTCGGACGCGCCGGCCGTTGAGTGGGGGGCCCCGACATGGCCCCGGCGCCTCCGTCTACGCGAGGCGGACGTCGTCCACGTCGATCCAGACGAGCGTGGGGAACGGCCGCGCCCGCCCGTCGCGCCGGCGCGGGTAGACGCGGCGGCGCGTGGGCACGACGAGGCCCGCGAAGGCGCGATGGCCCGTCGCGTAGTGCGCGGCGTGGGCCCAGCCGCCGAAGACCTCGGCGGTGTAGTCGTGGCGGCGCAGCAGCCCCGCGGCGTCGAAGTGGAGGACCTGCTCCCGCGAGTGCGTCGGCACGTCCGGCGGGAAGGTGACGTGCAGGCGGCGCCGGCGCTCGCCCGCCTCCTCCCACGCCGGCAGCTCGCGGAGGACGAAGCCGTCGCGCAGGAGGAGGAACGGCAGCGTGAAGTAGTTCCAGAGCGCGTAGCCGGCGAAGTGGAGCGCGTCGAGGGGATCCCACCAGAGCGCCCGGCGGAGCCCCGCGAACGCCGCCCGGGGGTCCTCGCGCCGGGCCAGCGTCGCGCCCGCCTCGGTCTCGATCCGCACCGCGCGCGCCTCGAAGACGCCGCGCAGCCCGGGGCGCGGGTAGGGCGCGATCACGACGCGCGGCTCGGCCGTCAGGATGCGCGCCTCGTAGGCGCGGAACGCCCGCGGCCGGCCGCGCGCGGCGAGTGCCAGGCCGCCGGAGCGGAGCCTCGCCGTGACCTCGCGGACCTCGCGCCAGCGCGCCGGGCCGCCGTGGGCGGCGACGGCGGTCGCCAGGAGATCGTCGCCGGATGTCGCGCTCATGGGGAGCCTGGGGCGAACGCCTCATCGTAGCGCATTGCCGCTGGCCGACCGCGCACGCTACACTGCCCCGTCGTGGGCGCTCCTCTGCCGATGTTCCAGCCGGCGCTCGAGGCGCTCGAGCGCGAGCCCCTGGAGCGGCTCGCCCTCGAGCGGATGCGCGCGACGCTCGGGCGGCTCCTGCGCGCGCCCGCCCACGCGCGCCGGCTCGGCGGCGTCCGCCCGGAGGACCTCCGGCGGCTCGAGGACTGGCGGCGCCTGCCGTTCCTCACCAAGGCGGACCTGCGCGACGCCTACCCGTTCGGGCTCGCGTGCGCGCGCGAGGACGGCTACCGCCGCATCCACATGTCGAGCGGCACGACGGGCCACCCGATCCTGAACCCGTACACCGCCGCCGACGTCGAGCAGTGGGGCGAGGTGATGGCGCGCTGCTACGTCGCCGCCGGCGTGGGCCCCGGCGACGTCATCCAGATCACGCCCTCGTTCGGCCTCTTCACCGGCGGCTTCGGCTTCCACTACGGCGCCGAGCGGCTCGGCGCGATGGTGATCCCGACGGGCGCCGGCCGGACCGCCCTCCAGCTCACGCTCATGCGCGACCTCGGGGCGACCGTCGTGACCGCGATCGCGACGTACCCGCTGCGCCTCCTCGAGGTGGCGCGCGAGGAGCGGTTCGACCTCGGCACGCTCGCCCTCCGCGTCGGGATCTTCGGCTCGGAGATCTGGTCGGACGAGCTGCGCGCGCGCATCGAGCGCGAGCTCCGGATCCGCACGTTCGACATCATCGGCATGACCGAGACCGGCGGCCCCGGCCTGGGCATCGACTGCGCCGCGCGCGCCGGGATCCACGTGTGGGAGGACCACTTCTTCGTCGAGATCGTGGACCCGGCGACGGGGGCGCCGCGCCCCGACGGCGCCGAGGGCGAGCTGGTGGTCTCGACGCTCACGCGCGCGGGGCTGCCGCTCGTGCGCTACCGCACCCACGACCTGACGCGCGTCGTCGCGCGCGCGCGCTGCGACTGCGGGCGCACGGCGCTGCGCCTGGACCGGCTGCGCGGGCGCACGGACGACATGCTCATCTTCAAGGGCGTCAACTTCTACCCGCGCCAGGTCGAGACCGTGCTGCTCCGGCACGCCGGCGTGAGCCACGAGTACCGGATCGTGCTCGACTCCGAGGGCGGCGGCGAGCGGATGACCATCCACGTCGAGACCGAGCCCGACTGCGACCCGTCGGTCGCGGCGCGGGTCCGGCGCGCGCTGCACGACCGGCTCGCGCTCTCGCCCGAGGTCCGGCTCTGCGCGCTCGGGGAGCTCGAGCGGCCCGCGGGCAAGGCGGTGCGCGTCGTGGACCGCCGCGCGACGACGTGAGCCGCGCCCTCGACGGCCTCACCGTCCTCTCGCTCGAGCAGGCCACCGTCCTGCCGTTCCTCACGTACCGGCTCGCCTGCGACGGCGCCCGGGTGGTCCGCGTCGAGAACGCCGCGCACCCCGACCCGAACCGCTTCGTCGGGCGCGACGTGCTCGGCGAGCCCGGCATGCGGAGCTACTTCCTGCCGAACAACTGCGGCAAGGAGGCCGTCACGCTGAACCTCGCGGAGCCCGAGGGCCGGGCGCTCCTGCTCGAGCTGCTCGGCGCCCTCCGCGTGGACGTCTTCGCCACGAACCAGCGCCCGCGCAGCTACGGCCGCCTCGGGATCGACTACACGACGCTCGCGGCGGCCGTGCCGGACCTGGTCTGGCTCGGCATCACGGGCTTCGGGCCCGCCCACGACGAGGCCGCGTACGACCCGGTCCTCCAGGCGCGCGCGGGCTTCATGGAGCTGACCGGCGAGCCCGAGGGCCCGCCGACCGTGTTCGGCCTGCCCATGGTGGACCTCGGCGCCGCCGAGCACGGCTACGGCGAGGTGATGAAGGCGCTCTACCGGCGCGCGCGCCGCGGCGGCGGCGCGCGGATCGACCTCTCGATGCTGCGGAGCGCGGTGTCCTGGCTGGTCGCGCCGTTGGTACTCGGCGCGAGCCTGGGCGAGCGCGTCACGCGCCGGGGCAACACGCACCAGTTCTTCGCGCCGGTCTCGGTGTTCGCGACGCGCGAGGGCTGGGTCTACGTGGCCGTCGGCAACGACGCGCAGTGGGCGGCGCTCGCGCGCCTCCCGGCGCTCGCCGGCGTGGACCGGCCCGCGTACGCGACCAACGCCGGGCGGGTCGCCGACGCGCCGCGCCTGCACCGGGCGCTCGCGGAGTGCTTCGCGCGGCTCGCGACCGACGAGGCGCTCGCGCAGCTGCGCGCGGCGGGCGTCCCCGTCGCGCGCGTCGCCACGCTCGCCGACGTGGTGGCGGACCCGCTCGTCGCGTCGGCGCTCGTGCGCGTCCGGGACCCCCGCACGGGCATCGAGCTCGCGCTGCCCGCGCCGCCCGTGGGCGACCCGCCGCCGCTCGGCTTCCCGCCCCGCCTCGGCGAGCACAATGAGACGATCTACGGCGGGGTGCTCGGGTATCCTCCGGCGCGGCTCGCGGATCTGCGGGCGCGCGGGATCATCTGAACGAATCGCATCCATCGAGCCGCGCCCCGGGTCCCCCGGGGCGTGTGCGAGCGTCCGGGGGGCTTGGGGGGCGCCCGGAGCCCCCCATGAAGGAGACGGCCATGAACGACCTCTTCTACCTGACCGACGACCAGCGGGCGATCCGCGACCTCGCGCGGAAGATCGCGCGCGAGCGGATCGCGCCGCACGCGGCCCACTACGACGAGACCGAGCAGTACCCCGAGGAGTCGATGCAGGCCATCCTCGAGTCGGGCCTGTTCGGCATCTGGGTGCCCGAGGCGTGGGGCGGGAGCGACCTGGGCTGCCTCGCGCTCTCGCTCGTGAGCGAGGAGATCGCCTGGGCGTGCGCGGCGACCGCCACCCAGTTCCTCGACCAGCCGCTCGGCGGGCTGCCTATCTTATTGGCCGGCAGCGACGAGCAGAAGGCGCGCTACCTGCCGCGCCTCGCGACCGGGGAGCTGCTCGCGGCGTACTCGCTCTCCGAGCCGGGCGCCGGCTCCGACGCGGCGAGCCTCAGGACCACGGCGGTCCGCCGGGGCGACCGCTACGTGCTCAACGGCTCCAAGCAGTGGTGCACGAACGGCGACCACGCCGACGTGCTCGTCGTGTTCGCGACGGTGGACCCGAAGCAGCGCGCCAGGGGCGTCACGGCGTTCCTGGTGGACCGGGACACGCCCGGCTTCTCCGTCGGCAAGAAGGAGAAGAAGATGGGCATCCGCGCCTCGCCCACCGTCGCGCTCCACTTCACCGACTGCGCGGTGCCCGTCGCGCAGCGGCTCGGCGGGGAGGGGGAGGGGTTCAGGATCGCGATGCAGACGCTCGACATCACGCGCCCCGCGACGGGCGCGATGGCGGTCGGGATCGGCCAGGCCGCGCTCGACGCCGCCGTCGGCTACGCCAAGGAGCGGCAGCAGTTCGGCCAGGCGATCGCCCTGTTCCAGGGCATCCAGTTCATGCTGGCGGACATGGCGATGCAGGTCCACGGCGCGCGCCTCATGGTGCACCACGCCGCCCGGCAGGTGGACGCCGGCATCCGCGGCAACACCTACGAGGCCTCGATGGCGAAGTGCTGGGCGGGGGACGCGGCCATGAAGGTCGCGACCGACGCCGTGCAGATCTTCGGCGGCTACGGCTACACGCGCGAGTACCCGGTCGAGCGCTTCATGCGCGACGCCAAGATCATGCAGATCTACGAGGGCACCAACCAGATCCAGCGCCTGATCATCGCCAAGGAGCTGCTCGGCGGCTGACGCCCGCCGCGCGGCCGGTTGACAGGCGTCCCGTCCTGGGCTACAAGGGCGGCGATGAAAACTGACCGGTCGGTATAGTTTCGATGCCCAGAAAGACGCGCCTCGACCGGGTGATGCGCAGCGCCGCCGCGCTGTTCGCGGCCGACGGCTTCGCGGCCGCCAGCGTGAGCCGGCTGGCGCGCCTCGCCCGCGTGTCGAAGCCCGGGATCTACTATCACGTCCGGGACAAGGAGGAGCTGCTCTTCCGGATTTGCGACGACTCGATGGCCGGCATCCTCGCGGGCGCGCGCGGGGCGGTGGCGGCCGCGGACGAGCCGGTGGCGCGGCTCCGTGGCGTCATGCGGGCCCACGCGCGGTTCCACTGGCAGCACCCGAACAACCTCGCGATCCTCTTCGGGCAGATGGCGTACCTGTCGCCGGAGCGGCGCCGCCGCATCGTCGTCCGGGAGCGCGCGTATCTCGACCTCGTGCGGGGCCTGATCCGCGAGGGGATGCGGCGGCGGGCCTTCCGCCGGGTCGACCCGAGCGTCGCGGCGTTCGCGCTCTTCGCCATGCTGAACACGCTCGACGCCTGGTACGACCCGCGGGGGCGGCTCGGTCCCGAGGCGCTGGTTCGCGAGCTCGAGCGGCTCTACCTCGACGGGCTCGCCGCGCCGGGACCCCCGCGGGCGATCGCCCGATCCGACATACTTGGCCCACGCGGTCGTCGTGACCGAAGGAGATGCCTGAGATGATCAAGGAATTGAGCGCCCAGGGACGCCTCACGATCTTTCCGGTTGCGCTCGCTGTGGCCATCGTTTTCTCTGCATTCGCCGGCGTTGCCGACGCGCAGAGCCAGAAGTTCCAGTTCGCGGCGATCGGCGATACGGCCTACTCGAAGCGCAACCAGGAGGAGTTCGACCGGATGATCGCGGTGATGAACCGGGAGAACCTGGCCTTCGTCGTCCACGTGGGCGACTTCGAGGCGGACCCGAGGCCCTACAACCGCAACCCCGACAGGATCTCCATGCCCTGCACCGACGAGAGCTTCGCGCGCGTGCTCGCGTCGTTCCAGCGCTCGGCGCACCCGTTCGTGCTGACGCCCGGCGACAATGACTGGACCGACTGTCACCTGCTCAAGGCCCGCAAGGTCGATCCGCTCGAGCGGCTCGCCAAGCTGCGCGAGATGTTCTTCCCGGAGGGACGGAGCCTCGGGCAGCGGACGATGCCGGTGGACAGCCAGGCAAAGGACCAGGGCTTTGCCAAGTACCGCGAGAACCTGACCTGGACCACGAACGGGGTGGTGTTCGCGACCCTGCACACCGTGGGCAGCAACGACAATCTTGGCCGGACGCCCGAGATGGACGCCGAGCACGCCGGGCGCAAGGCGGCGAATCTTGCGTGGATGAAGAAGGCGTTCGCCGCGGCGAGAGCACCTGAGGTGCGTGGGCTCGTGCTCCTCACCCAGGCGAACGTCGCCTTCGAGTCCCATTGGACCGAGAGCCTCAAGAGCCGCTACGTGCGGAGTGCTGGCGGTAGAATACCGAAGGATGCCGAGGGCACAGCCTATGACGCGCTGGTCGATGCGCTGGTGACCGAGATGGAGTCGTTCCCCAAGCCCGTGCTGTTCGTGCACGGCGACACGCACCTCTTCCGCGTGAACAAGCCGCTCATCAGCAAGAAGACCCGGCGCTTCTACGAGAACTTCACCCGCGTCGAGGTGTTCGGCGATCCCGACACGCACTGGGTGCGGATCACCGTCGATCCTTCGAAGCCCGAGCTGTTTACGATCGAGCCTGAGATCGTTCCCGGAAACACGGCCAACTGACAGAGCAACCGGGAACACACAGGGAACAGAGTTGATCCGCGTACACAAAGGAGGCTGCGTCATGGCGAGCACCCGGGTCACCCGTCGCACGCTGCTCAAGACGGCCGCGGCCGGCGCCGCCGTCGTCGGGTTTCCGCTGCCGCTCCGGGCCCAGGCGAAGACCTTCAAGATCGGCGTCATCCACCCGGTGACGGGCCCGCTCGCCGAGCCCGGCCAGGCGTGCCGGGTCGGCGCCCAGATGGCCGCCGAGGCGATCAACGCGGCCGGCGGCATCAAGGCGCTGGGCGGGATGAAGCTCGAGCTGCTGCTCGGCGACACGCAGACCAAGGGCGACGTGGCGCGCGCCGAGGCCGAGCGCCTGATCAACGCCGGCGCGCAGATGCTCCAGGGGCCGTTCAACTCGGGCGACGCGGCGGCCATGGTGCCCGTCGTCCAGCAGCGGCGCGTGCCGTTCCTGATCGACATCGCCGCGGCGGACCCGATCACCGCCAACGTGGCGAAGTCGGTGCGCGAGGGGCAGCAGAAGCTCCAGTTCGTCTACCGGAACTTCCCGACGGGCAGCTCGTTCGGGCGCAAGGCCGTGCAGTACTTCGGCGAGATCTTCAAGGAGGCCGGCGTCTCGCCGAAGCGCATCGTCGTGATGCACGCCAACGACCTCTTCGGCCAGCTCCAGGCCCGCGGCTTCGTCGCGGCGCACAAGGCGGCCAAGCCCGCCTGGGACATCGTCGAGGTGATCCCGTGGCCGGAGCCGCCCTCGGACCTCTCCACCGAGGTGTCGCGCGCGAAGGCGCTCAAGCCGGACATCATCGCGCCCATCACGCGTCCGGCGAGCGCCCAGCTCCTGCTGCCCGAGCTGCGCAAGCAGCGGGTCGAGATCATGGGCATCGTGGGCCCCGGCAGCCCGGGGCTCTACGAGGCGGGCCAGCTCGCGGCGCTCAAGGAGGACCTCGAGTACGTGCTGACGAGCGTGCCCTGGCCCGACTTCAAGAACCCGAAGACGCGGGCCGTGGCCGAGGAGTACCGGAAGCGCTCGGGCGGGAAGACCTTCGACACGAACTCCGGCTACTCGTACGACGCGATGATGCTCATCGCGGACATCCTCGAGCGCGCCCGGTCGACCGACGCCGAGGCGATCGTCGCCGCGATGAAGAAGACCGACTGGCAAGGCCAGCTCATGGTCTCCGCGGGGCCGGTCCGGTTCAACGAGCTCGGCGACAACCCGAACGCGATCCCGGCGATGATCCAGATCCTCGGGCTCCGGCCCACGGTCGTCTGGCCCAAGGAGTCGGCGGAGAGGAAGTTCGTCTTCCCGCGGCCGAAGGCCTGAGCCTGGACGCGGTCCTCGTCGCGCAGGGGCTGCTGAGCGGCCTCCTCTTCGGGGGCGTCTACAGCCTCATGGCCGTCGGCCTCACGCTCATCTTCGGCGTCATGCGCGTCATCAACTTCGCGCACGGCGACATGATGGTGTGGGGGATGTACATCGCGCTCCTGCTCTCGCGGCGGGCCGGGCTCGACCCGTACGTGGGGTTCGTGATCTCCGCCGTCGCGCTCTTCGCGCTCGGCCTCGCCGTGCAGCGGGGGCTCGTGCAGCGCATCGTGGACGCGCCGCACGAGATGCAGATCCTCCTGATGCTCGGCGTCGCGCTCGTCCTCGAGAACGCCGCCCTCATGGCGTTCGGGCCCGAGCCCGAGCGCGTGCGGTCGCCGCTCGCGGCGTCCACGATCTGGCTGGGCCCGGTGTTCGTGGACGTCGGCCGGCTCGTCACCTTCGGCGTCGCGGTGCTGCTGACGCTGCTCCTGTGGCTGTTCCTCTTCCGCACCGACCTCGGCCGGGCGATCCGCGCCGCGGCCGACAATCCGTACGGGGCGCTGGTCATCGGGACCGACGTCCGGCGGGTGTACGCGACGGCGTTCGGCATCGGCGCGGCGTGCGTGGGCGCCGCCGGCGCGCTCGTGTCGCCGCTCCTGCCGTTCCAGCCCGCCACGGGGCTCTCGCTCTCGATCACCTCCTTCAACATCGTGATCATCGGCGGCATGGGGAGCCTGCTCGGCGCCTTCATCGGGGGCCTCCTCGTCTCGGTCGCCGAGTCGCTCGGCGCCGTCTTCCTCGCCCCCTCGCTCAAGGAGCTGGTGAGCTTCTCGCTGCTGATCCTGATCCTCCTGTTCCGGCCCGCCGGGCTCTTCGGCAAGCGCGCGCCATGAGGTGGGGGGGGCTCGCCGCGCTCCTGGTGCTGCTGGCGCTCCCGGCCGTGCTGAGCTCGTACGCCGTGACGATCTTCATCCTGATCTTCTTCTACGCGTACCTCGGGCAGGCGTGGAACATCGTCGGGGGCTACGCGGGCCAGCTCTCCGCGGGCCACGCGGCCTTCGTCGGCGTGGGCGGCTACACGGCGGCGATGCTCTCGAACGAGCTGGGGCTCACGCCGTGGGTGGGGATGTTCGCCGGCGCGGCGCTCGCGGCCGTGCTCGGCGGCGTCATCGGCTACCTCGGCTTCCGCTTCGGCCTGCGCGGCTTCTACTTCGTGCTGCTGACGGTGGCGTTCGCCGAGGTGGGCCGGATCGCGGCGTCGAACATCGACGCGCTCGGCGGCGCGCTCGGGCTCTACATCACGTTCACGGGCGACCCGCGCCAGTTCCAGTTCCAGGACAACCGGGCCTACTACTACATCGCGCTCGCCCTCCTGCTGCTCGCGACCGGCGTCGCCTGGGCCATCGAGCGCCGGCGCTTCGGCGCCTACCTCGCCGCGATCCGCGAGGACGAGGGCGCGGCGGAGGCGCTCGGGGTGGATACGCTGCGGTACAAGCTCCTGGCGATGCTGGTCTCGTCGTTCCTCACCGGGCTCGGCGGGACGTTCTACGCGTTCTACCTGTTCTCGCTCCAGCCGAACGCGGTGTTCGGGATCCCGATGTCGGTCGAGATCATCCTCCGGCCGATCGTGGGCGGCGCCGGCACGCTGCTCGGGCCGATCCTCGGCTCCTTCATCCTCACGCCCCTCGGCGAGCTCTCGCGCTTCTACTTCGGGCAGAGCGGGCTGTACGGCGCCCACCTGATCGCCTACGGGCTCCTGCTGATCGGCGTCGTGCTCTTCCTGCCCGAGGGCGCGTACCCGCGCCTGGCGCGGGCGCTCGCGCGCCGGCGGGCCCGGCCATGAGCCTGCTCGAGGCGCGGGGGCTCAGCAAGCGCTTCGGCGGGCTCCAGGCGGTGCACGACCTGAGCTTCGCCCTGGCGGAGGGCGAGATGCTCGGGCTCATCGGCCCGAACGGGGCGGGGAAGACGACGGCGTTCAACCTCCTCTCCGGCTTCCTCCGGCCCGACGCCGGGAGCGTGAGCTTTCGCGGCCGCCCGCTCGTCGGGCTCAAGCCGCACGCGATCTGCCGCCTCGGGCTGGCGCGCACGTTCCAGCTCGTCCGGCCGTTCCCCCGCATGAGCGCGCTCGACAACGTGAAGGTCGGCGCGCTCGCGCGCCACGCGCACCCGGCGGCGGCGGCCGCGCGCGCCGCGGCCGTGCTCGAGCGGGTCGGCCTCGCCGGCAAGCAGGGGGTGCGCGCGGCCGGGCTGACGCTCGCGGAGCGCAAGCGGCTCGAGCTGGCCCGCGCGCTCGCGACCGAGCCCACGCTCCTGCTGCTCGACGAGGTGATGGCGGGGCTCAACCCGGCGGAGACCGAGACGATGGTGCAGCTCATCGGCCGGATCCACGCCGACGGCGTCTCGATCCTGTTGATCGAGCACAACATGCGCGCGGTCATGGCGCTCTCGCACCGCATCCTCGTGCTGAGCTTCGGCGAGCGGATCGCCGAGGGGCCGCCGGCCGCCATCGCGAACCACCCGAAGGTCATCGAGGCGTACCTGGGCGAGGAGTATGTCGGCACAGCTCCGGCTTGACGCCGTCGAGGCCGGCTACGGCGACCTCGTCGCGGTGCGCGACGTCTCCCTCGAGGTGCGCGCGGGCGAGGTGGTGGCGCTGATCGGCTCGAACGGCGCGGGCAAGACGACGACGCTCCGGGCGATCACGGGGCTGCTCCCGGTGCGCCGGGGGCGCGTCGAGTTCGAGGGCGAGCGGCTCGACGGGCTCGGCCCGGCGCAGGTCGTCGCGCGCGGGATCGCCCACGTCCCGGAGGCCCGCCAGCTCTTCCCGACGATGACGGTGCGCGAGAACCTCGAGCTCGGCGCCGCGCGGCGCGCCCGGCGCCGCCGAAGCGACGCCCTCGACCTGGTGTTCACGCTCTTCCCGCGCCTGCGCGAGCGGCAGGCGCAGCTCGCCGGCACGCTCTCGGGCGGCGAGCAGCAGATGTGCGCGATCGGGCGCGGGCTGATGGCGGCGCCGAAGCTCCTGCTGCTCGACGAGCCGAGCCTCGGGCTGGCGCCGGTCACGGTCAAGCTGATCTTCGAGAACCTGCGCGCGATCAACGCGCGCGGCACCACGGTGCTCCTCGTCGAGCAGAACGTCGCGCGCGCGCTCGAGCTGTCGCACCGCGGCTACGTGATCGAGAACGGGCGCATCGCGCTCGCCGGCACGCGCGCCGAGCTCGCCCAGTCGGGCCACGTCAGGCAGGCGTACCTGGGGCTCTGAAGACATGGGGGGCCTCGACGGGCCCCCCAAGCCCCCCGGCGCTCGCACGCGCCCCGGGGAACCCGGGGCGCGGCTCGACCCCGCGATTCGTTCCCGGGGGCGGAGCCGTATACTAGCGGGACCGAGGCCGGCTGGAGGGAACAGACGATGACGAGCCCGATCATCACCGAGGCGCTCCGCACGCTGATGGACCGCCGGGACCTGACGCGCATCGAGGCCGCCGCCGCGATGGAGGCGATCATGTCGGGCGCGGCGACGAACGCCCAGATCGCCGCGTTCCTCACCGCGCTCCGCATGAAGGGCGAGACCGTCGAGGAGCTGATCGGCTTCGCGCAGGTGATGCGCCAGAAGGCCGTCCGCATCCGCACCGAGCCCGACGGCGTCACGGCGCTCACCGGCACCGACCGCGACATGCTGATCGACACCTGCGGCACGGGCGGCGACGCGGCGGGCACCTTCAACGTCTCGACGGCGACGGCCTTCGTCGTCGCGGGCGCCGGGCTCAGGGTGGCCAAGCACGGCAACCGCTCGGTCTCCTCGCTCTGCGGCTCCGCCGACGTGGTGGAGACGCTCGGCGTCGCCCTGGACCTCTCGCCCCAGAAGGTCGCGCGCTGCGTGGACGAGGTCGGCATCGGCTTCCTCTACGCGCCGCTGCTCCACACCGCGATGAAGCACGTGATGGCCGCCCGCCGCGAGATGGGCGTCCGCACCGTGTTCAACATGCTCGGGCCGCTCACGAACCCCGCGGGCGCCAACGCGCAGGTGGTCGGCGTCTACGCGGCCGCGCTGACCGAGCCGCTCGCGCGCGTGCTCGCCGAGCTCGGCACGCACCGGGCCTTCGTCGTCCACGGCGCCGACGGCCTGGACGAGATCTCGAACACGGGCGAGAGCCGCGTCTCGGAGGTCCGCGAGGGCGTCGTGCGGACGTTCGCCGTGCGCCCCGAGGACTTCGGCCTGCCGCGCGCCTCGATCCACGATCTCCTCGGCGGCGACCGCGAGCAGAACGCCGAGATCATCCGCGGCATCCTGCGCGGGGAGCCGGGGCCGCGGCGCGACATCGTCCTGATGAACGCGGCGGCGGCCCTCGTCGCGGGCGCCAAGGCGCGCGACCTCAAGGAGGGCGTCGAGCTGGGGGCGCGCTCGATCGACGCGGGCGCCGCGCGGGAGCGGCTCGAGCGCCTGATCGCCCTGAGCCGCGAGCTCGCCGCGCAGGCCTGAGGCGCGCGGCGCCTCAGCGCCCGACGCGGGGCCGCACCCCGGCGGCGAAGCGCTCGAGGGTCTCCAGCATCCCGGCGGGCGTCGGCTCGGTGAAGTCGAGCACGAAGTGCTCGACGCCCGCGGCGACGTAGCGGGTCAGGTCCTCCGCGACCTCCGCGGCGGTGCCGGCGAGCACGCCGCGCGGGCCCCCGGGCTCGCGGCGCAGCGCGACCGGCGCCTTGAAGGCGACGGTGAGCGTCGCCGGGTCGCGCCCGGCCTCCTCGGCGAGCTGGCGGAGGCGGCGGATCTTCCCGCCCAGCTCCTCGGGGTGGAGCAGGACCGGCGGGCGCAGGCCGAGGGGGTGCCAGCCGTCGGCCAGGGCCACCACGCGGCGCAGCGCGCCCTCGCTGTGGCCGCCGATCCAGACGGGGATGTGGGGGCGCTGGGCCGGGCGCGGGCGCGTGCCGCCGGCGTCCTGCACCCGCCAGAAGCGCCCCTCGAAGCTCACGCGCTCGCCCGTCCAGACCGCCTTCATCAGGCGGAGCGCCTCGTCCGTCCGCGCCGCGCGCTCCGCGAAGGGCACGCCGAGCGCCGCGAACTCCTCCCGCCACCAGCCGACGCCGGCGCCGAGGATGATCCGCCCGCCGGAGAGGTGGTCGGCGGTGGCGAGCGCCTTGGCGGTCGCGATCGGGTTCCGGTAGGGGACGACGAGGACGCTGGTGCCCACGCGGATGCGCTCCGTGATCGTCGCCAGCCACATGAGCGCGGTCAGGGCCTCGAGCCACGGCTCGTCCGGGCCGAGCGGGAACGCGCCGGTGGGGGAGTAGGGGTACGCGCTCGTGGCCGCCGCCGGGATGACGAGGCGGTCGGTCACGAAGATCGAGTCGTAGCCGAGCGCCTCGGCGCGGCGGGCGAGCGTGCCGAGCGTGTCGCGGTCGGCCAGGGCACCGCGTCCTTGCAGGGAGAACCCGAAGCGGACGGTCATGCGCGTGCCCTCCATTCGCCGTGGCCGAGTCGACGCGACAGCTCGCGGCCGGCGAGCGTCACCGTTCGCGCGACCTCCGGCACGCGCTCGCGCGGCAGCCGGTGGGCCGGCGCGGCGATGCTCACGGCCGCGATCACCTCGCCGGACCGGTCGCGGACGGGCGCGGCGACGCAGCGCAGGCCGAGGCTGCACTCCTCGTCGTCCACCGCGTAGCCCAGCCGCCCGACGCGCTCCAGTTCGGCGCGGAGCGTCCGGCGGTCCCGGATGGTCCTGGGCGTCAGGCGCGCGAGCGGCGCCGAGCCGAGCCGGGCCCGCAGCTCCGCGGGCCCGAGCGCGGCGAGGAGCACCTTGCCGAGGCCGGTGGCGTGCGGCGGCACGCCGCCGGGCAGGGCGAGGTGGAGGCGGAGCGGCTGCGGACCCTCCACGCGGAGCAGGTTCACGACCACGCCGCCCTCCAGCACGCCGAGGTTGGCGCTCTCGGCGGTCTCGGCGGCGAGCCGGCGCAGCACCGGCGCCGCCGCGTCCGCGAGGCCGGAGCGCTCGGACGCGGCGCCGGCCAGGAGCGAGAGCCGGTAGGTCAACCGGTAGCGGCCGCTGTCGGGGCGCTTCTCCACGTAGCCCGTGGAGACCAGCGTGTTGAGCAGGCGGTAGACGGAGCTCTTGCCGAGGCGCAGGGCCCGGGCCAGCTCGCTGAGCCCCATCTCGCGCGCCTCGGCCAGCGCCTCGAGGATGGCGAAGGCGCGCTCCACCGCCGGCGACACGTACCGCGTGACCGTCATCCCTTGAGCCCTCCGCTCCCCCAGCCCGCCACGAGGTGGCGCTGCACGGCCATGAAGAAGGCGAGCGCCGGGATCGTGATCAGCACCCCCGCCGCCATGACGAGGCCCCAGTCCACCACGGCGGCCGCGAAGAGGTCCTGCACGCCGACCGGCAACGTCTTGAGCTCGTCCGAGGCGATCAGGATGAGGGTGAAGATGTAGTCGTTCCACGCCAGCGTGAACGTGAAGATCGCGGTCGCGAGCAGCCCGGGCAGCGCGAGCGGGGCGACGACGTAGGCGACCGCGCGCGGCCGGCCCGCGCCGTCGACCAGCGCGGCCTCCTCGAGGTCCAGCGGGATCGACTGGAAGAACGCGCGCAGGAGCCAGAGCGCGAACGGCAGGCTGAACGACGTGTAGGACAGCACGAGCGCCGTGTGCGTGTTCACGATCCCGAGCCGCCGCGCCATGATGTAGATCGGGACCACGATCAGGATCGGCGCGAACATGTAGGTCGCGAGGATCAGCTTCGCGACCGCCTCCCGCCCGGGGAAGCGGAAGCGCGTGAGGCTGTACGCGCCCACGGCCCCGACCAGGGTGGTGAGGAGCACGGTCAGGCCCGCGACCAGCACGCTGTTGCGGAAGTAGGTGATGAACGCCGTCTCGGTGAGGAGGCGGACGAAGTTGTCGAGCGTCGGCGCGGCGGGCACCAGGCCCGGCGGCGTGGCCAGCACCTCGCGCGGGGGCTTGAGGGAGGTCGAGAGCATCCAGAGGAACGGGAAGATCGCCTGCGCCGCGAGCCCCAGCGCGGCCGCGTAGAGCGCCAGGCGGGTCACGCGCCTCACGCCGCCTCCTCCTCGCGCCAGAAGAGCCGGAAGTACGCGACCGTGGCCGCCATCAGCATCAGCAGCATGACGACGGCGAGCGCGGCGCCGTACCCGGCCTGGTAGTAGGTGAAGGTGCGCATGTACGCGTAGACGGGGAGCGTCCGGATTTCGCGGCCCGCGCCGGCGCCCTCGCCCCAGAGCCACACCGTGTCGAACTTGGTGAACATCCAGATCGAGCGCAGGAGGATCACCACGAACAGGACCGCCCGGAGCTGGGGGAGCGTGATCCAGCGGAAGCGGCCCCAGGGCGAGGCACCGTCCACGCGGGCCGCCTCGTAGAGCTCGGGCGGGATCGTCTGCAGGCGGGCCAGCACGCTGATCACCACGAAGGGCGTGAACTGCCAGACGCTCATGCCGATCAGCGACGTCATCACGTGCTCGGTGCCGAGCCACACGATCGGCTGCCGGACCAGGCCCCAGGCGACCAGCAGGTAGTCGACGAGGCCGTAGGTCTCGTTGAGCAGCCAGCGCCACACGATCACGGCCACGATGGTCGGGATCATGTAGGGGAAGAGCACGAGGGCCCGCACCAGCGTGCGGCCGACGAAGGGCTGGTGCAGCACGAGGGCGGCGACGACGCCGGCCACGAGCTGGAGCGCGGTGGTGCCCGTGGCGTAGACGACGCCCTTCCACAGGCTGTCCCAGAACTCGGTGTCGCGCAGGAGGTAGACGTAGTTGTCGAGCCCGACCCAGCGCTCCGCGGGGAAGAAGGAGTGCTTGTCGAGGAGGCTCAGCCAGATCGAGTACCCGACCGGGTAGGCGATGAGGGCCGCGATCAGCAGCAGGGCCGGCAGCACACCCAGCACGCCGAGGGCCGCCGGCCCGAGCCGCCGGCGCGGCCGCGCCCGGACGCGCGCGGCCGCACCCGCGTGGACGGTCACGCTCGCAGGCTCCCGCTACTTCTTGAGGTAGCCGCCGCGCGCGAGCAGCTCCTCGACCCGCTTCTGGGCCTTGGAGGCCGCCTCGGGCGAGGCCATGCCCTTCACCGCGTCCATCACCATGTCCACCAGGATACCGGAGCCCATGACCTCCAGGAGGTAGGGCTTCTGGAGGTCGTCCCACTCGGTGACGAGGATCGGCTTGATCCAGTCGTTGCGGAAGTACTTCTCCTGCATGTCCACCCACGACCGCCACTTGCGGATCGTCGGGTTGTCGGCGTACTTCGGGTTCTTGTAGGCGGACTTGGTGATCGGCAGGAGGTGGATCGGCACGGTGTGGAGGTAGCGGATGTAGTTGTCGTCCCTGAAGAAGAACTTGAGGAACTCCACCGCCTCGGCGCCGTTCCTGGCGTTCTTGAAGACCATCCAGGGCTCGCTGTCGAGCTGGGCCGCCGGCGTCTTGCCCGAGGGCCCGACCACCTTGTCGGTGACGGCGAAGTGCGCGGGGTCCGCCAGCTCCTTGGCGGCGTACTTCTCGATGTACCCGACGCCGCGCCCGTAGGCCTGGTAGAGCATCGCCGCCTTGCCGTTGGCGAGGTTGGCGAACGTGTCGAGGTAGCCGTGCCCGGTCCAGCCCGGCGGCAGGACGCGGTTCAGCTTCTTGTAGAAGTCGAGCAGCTCGATGACGGGCTTCTCGGTGAGGGTCGGGCGCCCCTTCCCGTCGAAGAGCCGGCCGTTGTTGGTCTTGAGCAACTCGCCGACCCCGATGTTGATGAAGAGGGGCGCGCCGGTCATGGTGAGGCCGTAGCGGACGACCTGGCCGTCCTTGACCTCCCGGAGCGCGTCGGCGACCTGGATCAGCTCATCCCAGGTCCGCGGCACCTTGAGGCCCTTCTGGGCGAGGAGGTCCTTACGGTAGACGAAGACCGAGGACGCCGGCGAGTGCCCGACCCCGTAGTAGCGGCCCTCGCGCCGGCAGAGGTTGCGGAAGGCATCGACGAGGTTGTCCCGGCCGAGCGTCTCCACCAGGTCGTCGAGGGGCCGGAGCAGTCCCTTGGCGGCGAACGCGGCGCAGGTGATGGGCTGGCCGTGCGAGGCGTCCGGCGGCGCCCCCGCGGCCAGCGCCGCGGTCAGCTTCTTCTCGAGGTCGCCCCACGCGAGCCCCTCGATCTTCACCTCGATGTCGGGCCGGACCTTCTGGAAGTCGGCGGCGATCTGGTTGAGCATCGCGAGCGTCTGGGGCTCGGTCTCGGTCTGCCAGATGCGCACCGTCTTCGGCTGCGCGTGGACCGGGACGGCGAGGAGCGCGACGAACCAGGCGCCGGCGGCGGCGGCGACGAGCCTTCTCATGGGGGCCTCCCTCGCGGGCCAGGGAACCGCGGTTTCGTATCTGGAACAGCAGTCACCATCTGGAACGCCCGCCAAAAATAGAGAAGCCACCGCCTCCTGTCAAGCTGGGCGGCCCTGCGGCTCTGGCCCTTGCGCCGCCGCGCGCCGGCGCCCTACAATGGATGCGTCGCGGCCCCCCGCCCAGGCGGGCGGCGCGAACCCGTTCTTTCCCGTCCTCGCGCCCGCCGGGCGCGTGGGCCGGGGGAGTTCTAGAACACCGGGGGGCCATGAACGGCAGAGCGAACGGCAGGGTGCCTCGCTACCACCGCATCGCGGAGGCGCTGCGCGCGCGGATCCGCGAGGG
>Ga0154364_1036_pt1 | contig 35017 bp, 34 predicted proteins | sample RifGroA2_FD_115892 | JGI IMG/M metagenome (GOLD analysis project Ga0154364, IMG submission 115892) | Candidatus Rokubacteria bacterium GWA2_73_35 | reverse complement strand
CAGGGGATCGCCTACCCGCGCTTCGCGGGCGACGAGATGGTGAACCTGATCGGGCTGCTGCGGAGCGCGTCGGCGACGCCCCGCGGCCCGGCGCCGCGGCGCTGACGCGGCCCGGCCCGGCGACGAAGGACAGCGACGAAGGAGGCGGTGGTTGAGAATTCCTGAGCAGGTCAAACGGCTCGCGATCGTCATCGGCGTCCTCGTCGCGCTCACGCTCGTCGCCCGCTTCGTTCTCATTCCGCGCTCGCTCACGTCCACCTCCCTGCATTGGTCGCTCACCACGCAGCGCGAGTCGGCCAAGCCGGTGAAGTTCGCGGGCTCGACGGCCTGCCAGGACTGCCACGACGACATCGCGGCCAAGAAGGCGAAGAGCTTCCACCGGGTGCTGGCGTGCGAGGGCTGCCACGCCCCGTCCGTCAAGCACGCCGAGGACCCGTCGGCCGCCAAGCCCGTGATCCCGCGCGATCGCACGACGTGCGCCAGGTGCCACGCCTACGACCCGTCCAGACCGACGGGCTTCCCGCAGATCAACCTGACGACGCACAACCCGCTGAAGTCCTGCTCCACGTGCCACAACCCGCACGATCCGGTGCCCCCGAAGGTGCCGAAGGAGTGCGCGGCGTGCCACGCCCAGATCGAGCGGACGAAGGCGGTGTCGAGCCACGCGCTCCTCACCTGTACCACGTGCCACAAGGCGCCCGAGCGGCACAAGACCGCGCCGAGAACCGCCCTGCCGTCGAAGCCCGACTCGCGGGAGTTCTGCGCGACGTGTCACGGCCAGGGGCGAGCGGGCACGCCGAAGGAGGCGCCGAAGGTGGACATCGCCACGCACGGGGCGCGCAACCTCTGCTGGGAGTGCCACTATCCGCACCTCCCCGAGGGGCGGCCATGAACAAGCGCGAGTTCCTGAAGGGCGCCGTCGTCTTCATCCCCGCCGCCGGCGTGCTGGGGGCCGTCGCGCGCCACGCGGCCGGCAAGGAGACCGCGGCGAAGGAGCCGGCCGCGAAGCAGCCGGCCGCCGCGCCGAACGCGAAGAACGGCTACGAGCCCAGCGCCCACTACTACGGCATGGGCATCGACATCGACAAGTGCATCGGCTGCAACCTGTGCGCCGTCGCGTGCAAGGTCGAGAACGACGTGCCCGACGAGCCCTTCTACTTCCGGACCTGGGTCGAGCGCTACACGATCACCCGCGACGGGGAGGTCAGCGTCGGGAACATCAGCCTCGGCACGGCGCGCGAGCCGATGCGGGAGCCGGTGCAGGACGCCCGCGAGGTCGTGCGGACCTTCTTCGTCCCGAAGCTCTGCAACCAGTGCCAGAAGCCGCCCTGCGTCCAGGTGTGCCCCGTGAACGCGACGTTCACGACGCAGGACGGCGTGGTCATCATCGACGCCGAGCGCTGCATCGGCTGTCGCTACTGCATCCAGGCGTGCCCGTACGGGCAGCGCTACCTGCACCCGAAGACCCGGGTCGCCGACAAGTGCACCTTCTGCCTGCACCGCCTCGTCAAGGGGCTCCAGCCCGCCTGCGTCGAGGTCTGCCCGACCCAGGCCCGGATCTTCGGCGACCTCCGGAGCCACGCGAGCCGGCTCGTGCGCTTCCGGCGGCTCAACAAGCTCCACGTCCTCAAGCCCCAGCTCAACACGGACCCGAAGGTGTACTACGCCAATCTCGACGGAGAGGTGCGATGAGCCTCACGAAGGGCGCGGACGGCCTGGCCGAGCTGCTCGGGCAGGTCACGGGATTCATCTACCCCAACGAGATCGAGGTCCACTGGTCGATCCTGATCGTGGTCTACCCGTACGTCACGGGTCTGGTGGCGGGCGCGTTCATCCTCGCCTCGCTGGTGAAGGTGTTCAGGATCAAGGAGGTCCAGCCGACGTACCGGCTGTCCCTGCTGACCGCGCTCGCCTTCCTGCTGATCGCGCCCCTGCCCCTGCTCCTGCACTTGAGCCAGCCGCAACGGTTCTACGAGATCCTCCTGACCCCGAACCCGACCTCCGCGATGGCGATGTTCGGCTTCGTGTACGCCTGGTACCTCATGGGGGTCCTCCTGCTGGAGATCTGGTTCGAGTACCGCCGCGACCTCATCGAGCTGGCCCAGACCTCGCGCTTCCCGCTCAACTGGGTCTACCGCGTCCTGTCGCTGTACTCGAAGGACACGAGCGAGGCGTCGCTCGCGTTCGACCGGAAGGCGACCCAGGTCATCACGATCATCGGCATCCCGTCCGCCTTCCTCCTCCACGGCTACGTCGGTTTCATCTTCGGCTCCGTGAAGGCGAACCCCTGGTGGGGCAGCGTGCTGATGCCGATCGTCTTCCTCATGTCGGCGATTGTGTCCGGGATCGCGCTCGTCATCCTGATCTACATGGTGCGGGCGGGGGTGCGGGGCGAGCCGATCGACATGCCGTGCCTGGACCGGATCACCTCGTACCTCTTCTACGCGGTCATCGTGGACTTCTCGCTCGAGGCGCTCGACTTCGTCCACCGCCTGTACCAGAGCGAGGAGTCCGTCAAGATCCTGGGCAGCCTCATCACCCACAAGCTCTTCATGAGCCTGTGGGTGGTCCAGATCCTGCTGGGGATGTTCATCCCCCTCGGCATCCTGGTGCTCGCGAAAGCGTGCGGCTTCGGCGCCGAGCTGCGCAAGCTCCTCTACTTCACCGCGGTGATCCTGATCCAGATCGGCATCTTCGCCACCCGCTGGAACGTCGTGATCGGCGGCCAGCTCTTCTCGAAGAGCTTCCGGGGGCTGACGACCTACAAGATGGAGGTCATGGGGATCGAGGGGCTCCTCGCCGCGCTCGTCCTGCTGGCGCTGCCGTTCGTGGTCCTCTACGTGCTGCTCAAGCTCCTGCCGACGGAGGGGCCCCGGGGGAAGGCGCTCAGCGGCGCCACGTCGACGGCACGAACGGTTTGACGGCGAGGTCCTGCTCCACGTGACACTGGACGCAGGACGCCGCGCGCTCGGGATGGGGCGTGATCGGCGCCCCGTCGGCGCCGGTCGCGTGGCACTCCTGGCAGAGCCCCTTGCGGGCCTCGACCTCGTGCGGCACGAGCGGCGGCGCGCCCGCGTAGGCCCGGGGCAGCCGCTTGCTCGGGCCGGTCTGCGCCTGTCCCTGGGCGATGCCCGTGAAGAGCCCGACGACGAGCGCGAGCGCCGTGCCCGCCACGACCCCGGTGTTCCAGCTTGCGTGCCTCATGGTCGTGCCCTCCCTCTCACGCCTTCGCCACGCGCACGGCGCACTTCTTGAAGTCGGGCTGCTTGGAGATCGGGTCGTAGGCGTCGAGGGTGGCCAGGTTGATCAGCGCGCTCTCGTCGAAGAAGGGGACGAACACCGTCCCGCGCGGCGGCGTGTTCCGCCCGCCGACCTGCGCGCGGGCCACCACCTCGCCGCGCCGCGAGGCCACCCGCACGCGGGCGCCGTCGGTCAGGCCGAGGGCCCGGGCGTCCTCGGGGTTGAGCCAGACGGGCGCCGCGGGCACGGCGCGGTGCAGCTCCGGGACCCGCCGCGTGATCGTGCCCGTGTGCCAGTGCTCGAGCACCCGGCCGGTCGTGAGCCAGAACGGGTACTCCGGGTCCGGCGCCTCCGCCGGCGGCTCCCACGGGCGAGCCCAGATCACCGCGCGGCCGTCGGGGTTGCCGTAGAAGCGCACGCCCTCGCCCTTCTTGACGTACGGATCGAAGCCCTCGCGGTAGCGCCAGCGCGTCTCCCGGTTGTCGACGACGGGCCAGCGGAGCCCGCCGCGCACCTTCGTGTAGACCTCGTAGGGCGCGAGGTCCTTGCCCTTGCCGAGGCCCCACTGGCGGTACTCCTCGAACAGGGCCTTGCGCAGTGGCTCCCCGCCGTACTCGAACAGGCTGCCGAGGCCGAGCCGCCTGGCCAGCTCGACGATCTGCCAGAGGTCGTCGCGGGCCTGGCCGGGCGGGTCGACCATCTTCGCCCAGTGCTGGGTCCGCCGCTCGGTGTTGCCGAACATCCCCTCCTTCTCGACCCACATCGCCGAGGGCAGGACGAGGTCCGCCAGGCGCGAGGTCTCGCTCGGATAGACCTCCGAGACGATCACGAAGCGCTCGCCGCCACGACGCGCGCCCGCACGGTAGCGGCTGACGTGCGGGAGCGTCTGGAAGGGATTCGTCGTGTTGATCCAGATGACCCGGATGTCGCCGCGGTCGAGGGCGCGGAACATCTCCATCGTGTGGTAGCCGGGGCGGGGCGAGATCCGCTCGAACGGCACCTTCCAGATCTCCGCGGCCTTCTTCCGGTGCTCCGGGTTGGCGACGAAGTGGCCGGCGGGCAGGAGGTGCGAGAGCGCGCCCGTCTCGCGCGTGGTGCCGCAGGCCGAGGGCTGGCCGGTGAGCGACAGCGGGCCGTTGCCCGGCGCCGAGATCTTCCCGGTGAGCAGGTGGAGGTTGTAGACGAGGTTGTTGATCCAGGTCCCCCGCGTGTGCTGGTTGAAGCCCATCGTCCAGAGGGACACGACCTTGCGCCCGGGGTCGCCGTAGAGGCGCGCCATCCGCCTGATCTGGTCGGCGGGTACGCCCGAGACCCGCTCGGCGTGCTCGGGCGTGTACGGCTCGAGGAACTTCACGTATTCGTCGAAGCCGATCGTCGTCCCGCGGTCCGCGAAGGGCTTGTAGGTCGCCCAGCTCGGCGGCCGGCCGCCGTACTCGTCGGTGTCCCGGAGGCCGAAGCCGATCTGCTCGAGCCCCCGCTTGGCGACGGTATGCCGGGTGACGAACTCGCGGTCGACCAGGCCCTCCTTGACGAGGACGTGGGCCATCGCGTTGGCGAGCGCCAAGTCCGAGTGCGGCTTGAAGACCACCGCGAGGTCAGCCGGCTCGTCCGAGGTGCGGTTCGTGAAGGTCTGCAGGCTCACGAGCACGACGCGCGGGTCCTGGAGCTTGCGCGCCGTGATGCGCGAGTACAGGACCGGATGCATCTCCGCGACGTTCGAGCCCCAGGCGAAGACCACGTCGGCCAGGTCGAGGTCGTCGTAGCAGCCCATCGGCTCGTCCATGCCGAAGGTCGAGTAGAAGCCGGCGACGGCCGAGGCCATGCAGAGGCGGGGATTGCCCTCGAGGTTGTTCGTGCCGAGCCCGCCCTTCAGCAGCTTGTTGATCGCGTAGCCCTCGAAGATCGTGGACTGGCCCGAGAAGTAGGCGGCCACGGACTCGGGGCCGTGCGCACGGATCGCGTCCTTGATCTTGCGTGCGGCGAGGTCGAGCGCGGCGTCCCAGGTGATCGGCACGAACCGCTCGCCTTTCCTGAGCAGCGGTGTGGTGAGCCGGTCGCTTCCGTAGAGGATCTTCGGCAGGCTGTAGCCCTTGACGCAGAGGAGCCCCCGGTTCACGGCGTTCTCCGCGTCGCCGCGCACCGCGACGACCCGTCCCCGGCGCACGCCGACCAGCACGCCGCAGCCCGTGCCGCAGAAGCGGCACGGGGCCTTCTGCCAGCGATCGACCGGCGGCTCGGCCTGGGCCTCGGGCGGGACGAGGAGGTCCGCGCCGACCGCGGACGCGACGCCGGCGGTGACGGTCGCCCTGATGAACTCCCGGCGATGGATCTTCATCGCTCGACCCTCCTTCACTGACGAACGCCCGCGGCCGCCTGCGCCGCGGCCTCTCGCGCCGCGGAGAGCAGCGCGTCGGCGGCGAGCGGGTTGTGGGCGGCGCCGCCCTTGCGCACGAGCGCCAGCGCTTCGCGCGCGCGCGCGAGCAGGGCCTCGGCCTCGGGGTTCTTGCGCCCGGCCCGGCGGACGCGCGCGAGCGCGGCCTCCGCCTTCCCGACGGCCGCCGCCGTCCGGCGCACCTCGTCGCCGAACCCGGCGGTCCACTCGGGCAGGATCAGAGTGTACTGCGGCTCGTGGCAGCCGAGGCAGGCCTCGGCGAGCGCCGCGCGTGAGGGCTTCCGCGAGCGGTCGTGGCAGCTCGTGCACGCGACGGTCTCGGCCATGAGGTTCGGCGTGAGCGTCGCGAGCGCCGTCGCCGTCTTGCCGCGGTAGAAGGCGCTCTGCTCGCGGTGGCAGCTCTCGCACCGCTCGTTCTGCGGGCTGTGGTGGCACGCGGTGCACGTCGCCGGCGTCGCGGTCACCGCCTTGTGCGTCTCCGCCGAGTGGCAGGAGGTGCAGGTCGCGCCGAACTCGCTGACGTGCCGGACGTGCGGCACCTTCTGCTTCCGGAACGTCACCGTCTCGGTCTGCTTCACGCCGGCCGCCTGGTGGCAGAGCGTCGCGCAGTACCCGCCGCGCACGAGCTGGTCGTCGCTCTTGATGGGCGGCCGGCCGAGCAGCCCGACGGCCTCGTCGAGCCAGGCGTTGGCGAGCTTGAGCAGGTCGGCGGCGTAGAAGACGTTGTGCACGCCCTTGGCGAACGTGACGAAGCGGGCGTTGAACTCGGCGTCGTCCACGAGCTTCCTGGCGCGCTCGAGCTTCGGGTTCCGGGGGTCGGCGGCCCGGAGGACGTCGCGCGCGGCCTCGAGCTTCGGCGCGAGCACCGCCGACATCCGCTCGAGCGTGTCGGTCCACTGCCGGAGCATCCCGCGGTAGCGCTCGCCGTGGCAGCCGAGGCACGCCTGCTCGCTCGGCCTGAACGTCTGCCCGACGAGGCCCTTCCGAAGCTCCTCGGCTTCCTTCGGCGCGATGTGGCAGGCCACGCACTCGACCCGGACCTGGAACATGTGGCTCGGGATCATCGGGGTGCCGTGCCCGCCCATCCCGAGGTACATGCGGACGACGCCCTGGTGCTTGCTCACGTGGCACGCGGCGCAGTCCAGCTCGCCGCGGCGCTGCGGCGTGGCCGGCGTCTCGGGGGGCAGCGGGCGGAGGCCGGGGTGCATGGGTGCTGGCGGCGGCGCGGCGGGGGGACGCTCCTGGGCGCCGGCCAGGCCGGCGGCGAGCGCGAGCGCGAGCAGCGCTCCCGCGAGCGCGGCCCGGCTCATCGCGCCGCCCTCGCCGCCGCCAGCGCCGGGTCGCCGGGCGCCGCGGCGCTCGGCACGCCGATCATCGGCGGGAGCTTGTGCTGGATGGCCGTGTGGCAGCGGAGGCACTCGATGTTGCGCCCCGCCACGTGGAAGTCGTGGATGAACGGCGTGTCGGGGTAGCGCTGGAGCTTCTCGGGCTGGTTGTGGCAGGTGAAACAGCGCTCGCGCGGCGCCTCACCCTCGCCCTGGACGACGTTCAGGTGGCAGCTCTCACACGCCACGCGCCGGCGCAGGATGTCGGCGTGGTTGAAGGTCAGGGAGCCGACCCTGACGTCGCCCCGGGGCGGCTGGTGACACCCCGTGCAGCCGCCGATCGGCCGGATCTCGCGGGCCGTCTTCAGGCCCTTGAAGTGGCAGAGGAAGCACGTCTCCTGCGTGACCTCGATGTGGGTGCCGACGACGATCTGCGAGTGGCAGCTCGTGCAGCGGAGCTGGCGCCCGCGGCGGACCTCCTCGAGGTGCGGCTTGTGGTCGAAGATGATCCCGCGCTTGAACGTGACCCTGCCCTGGAGCAGGCGCCGCTCGTGGCAGCGGAGGCAGCTCGCGTCCTCGATCTCGGCGAAGGGCTTGGAGCTGTACGTCTGCGTCGCCCACTTCGCCACCTGGGCGAGGGCCTGGTACTTGACCCAGATCGTGTCGCGAAAGCCGGGCGGGTAGTGGCACTGCACGCAGGTCACCTGGTTGTGCTTGGACGTCCGCCAGGCCTCCACGTAGGGCTTCATGATGTGGCACGAGTTGCAGAGGAGCGGGCTCGTGCTGAGTTGCCAGAGCCCCGCGCCCCCCGCGACGCCGACGACCAGGACGAGGCCGACGATGACGAGGATCACGAGGCCGCGGCGGTGCCGCCGCGACGTGACGGTGGGGTCGTCCACGGGCGCTCCCGGGCTCATCGGAGGGCCGTCCAGATGATCAGCCAGATGAGGGTGATCCCGATCGCGAGCGAGCTGAATCCGACGACCCGCGAGAAGTTCCGCATCCAGAGCGGCGGCGGATCGGCGGCGACCTCGCCGAGGCGCCCCTCGCGCTCGAGCCGCTCGTACTCCTCGGGGTGCTCGTGGCGCCAGTCCTCCGCGGAGACGCGGCCGGTGAAGATGACGGGGTCCAGCGGGAACTTCTCGGGGCGGAGGTGGCCGTTGAAGAAGTGGATCGTGAAGATGAAGCCCACGGCGAGGAGGGCCTCGTCGCTGTGGACGACGATGGCCACGTTGAAGACCCAGCCGGGCAGGAAGCGGGCGAAGAACGTCGGGAACCAGAGGAGCAGCCCGGACCCGCCGATGATGGACACGCCCCAGAAGACCGCCCAGTAGTCGAACTTCTCCCAGTACGCCCAGCGTCCGAAGCGCGGCCGCGGGCCGAGCCCGACGAAGTAGCGGACGTGCTGGACGAACTGCACGAGGTCGTGGGGCTGCGGCACCATCGAGCCCGGGCCCCAGAAGATCCCGGGCCGGCGCTGGAGCACGAGACGCAGGACGTAGCCGAGGTGCAGGCTGAAGTACGTGAACGTGATGATCGCGAAGAAGCGGTGCAGGTAGCCGGTGGTGAACGGCCCACCGAGCGCGCGCGAGAGCCCCGCGCCCCAGCCCGTGTGCGCGTACTTGAGGGGCAGGCCGGTCAGGGCCAGCCCGAGGAAGCTCACGATCACCATCCCGTGCAGGATCCGGTGGTAGAGGTTGAAGCGGAAGTAGTAGCGGTCGCTCATGGCTCCGGGTCGGGCTGCGAGCGACCCCGGCGCAGCCGATCGGCCAGCGAGCGAGGCAGCCAGAGCAGCGTGTGGAGGCCGAAGAAGCTGAAGGTGCCCACGAGGAGCAGGGTCATGAAGAGCCAGACGTAGTAGAGCCCGGGGAACCGCGCCCGGTTCGTCGGGTCGGCGTGGGGCTGGAACTGGGTGAACTTCGGCGTGGCGGCGAGATGGCACTGGCGGCAGGTGGCGACGATGTTGGCGCTCGCGACCGCCGAGCGCGGGTCCGACGTCGACTGGATCGTGTGCGAGCCGTGGCAGTCGGCGCACTTGGCGACGCGGGCGAACCCGAGCGTCGTGACCTTGCCGTGGAAGGTGTCGCGGTAGGTCCGGAGCGACTCCGCGTGGCACGTGCCGCACTCCCGGATGACGTCGAGCTGCCAGGGCGCGGCCTCGGTGCGCCGGATCTGGTGCGCCGAGTGGCAGTCGGTGCAGACGGGCGCGCGCGCGCTGCCCCGCGCCGCCTCGCGTCCGTGGATCGACTGCGCGTAGTCCTTGAGGACGCCCGCGTGGCACGCGCCGCAGGTGCCCGGGACGTTCGCGCGGAACACCCGCGAGGTCGGCGCGGTGTGCGGCTTGATGTCGTGGGCGCCGTGGCAGTCCGAGCAGTTCGCGGCGACGAGCAGGCCGCTCCGGGTGACGGCGCGGCCGTGGATCGAGTCCATGTAGAGCTGGTAGACGGCGCCGACGGCGATGTTGTGGCGCTTCGCCAGCTCCGGGTCGGCGTGGCACGCGGCGCAGGTCCGGGGCAGGTTCAGGTGGTACGTGGGCGCCCGCGGGTCCGACTTGGCGAGCAGCGCGTGGGCCGCGCCGTGGCACGACCGGCAGGTCGCGGCCTCGGAGTCCCCGCGCCGACGCGACGCGCCGTGGATGCTCTCCCGGTACTGGCGGACCTGGCCGGCGTGGCACGTCGCGCACGTGTCGATGGAGAACGCCGCCACCGGGCGGACGTCGTGCGTGCCGTGGCACGCGGTGCACGTCGGCGCCGGCGCGCGCGCCTGCGCACCACGGCGCCCGTGGGCGCCCTCGGCGAGCGCGGGCTCCACCTTGTCGTGGCAGTCGGCGCAGCGCACCCGGGGGAGCCGCTCGTGGGGGGCCGTCGCCGTCCTGTGGCAGGCGACGCACTCGAGCGCGCCGTGCGCGGAGGCCCCGAGCGCCGTGCCGTCCACGAAGAGCGAGGCGGGCTGCCCGCGCGCGGGCTTCTCGCGCTTGAGGTCGCGGTCGGCGTGGCAGGCCAGGCAGTCCTCCGTCGTCGGGGCCTGCGCGGCCGCCTCGGCCGCGCCGGAGGCGAGCGCGGCGCCGAGGACGGCCGCGGCGACGAGCGCGCGGCTCAGTCCTTGTGGCACGCGTCGCACTGGTCGAGCGGGAACACCCTGGTCCCGCGAAGCGTGGTCTTGCCGTCGTGGCAGGCGCCGCAGAGCTTGCCCTTTTCGAGCGCGGCCATCGTCATCGGCCCCGACGCGTCGCGCTTCATCTTGAGGTCGCGCATGTGACAGGCGCTGCACGTGTCGACCTTCGCCACGTGCCGGGCGTGGCTGAACGTCACCTGGCCGGGGCTCGACTCCGACTTCCTGATCGGGAAGTCCGGCGGGAGCTTGACCTCGGCGCCGCTCGCGCCGTCGGCGAGCAGCAGGAGGCCGAGACCCGCGGCGAGCGTGAGGAGTGCCAGGCGCGCGGAGCGCCGGCTCACGGTGCGGCCCCGGCGGCGCTCACGGCGTCCCCGTGCCGCTCCGGAGGAACCCGAGCAGGTCGACCATCTCGTCCCCCGAGAAGCGCGGATACAGCACCTCGCGCTGGATCGCGACGGCGGCCATGCGCGGCGTGTGGCGCCACACCGCGGCCGCCCACGTCGCCGGCGGCGCGTAGCGCTCGCGGCCCTCGGCGAGGTCGGGGCCGATGCGCCCGCCCTCGCCCCTGAAGGCGTGGCACTTGAGGCAGCCCTTGGCGACCAGCGCCAGCCGGCCCTTCACGAGATCCGGCGCGGGGTCGCGCGTCGGGTCGGCCCCGAGGTAGGCCATCAGGTCCGCCATCTCGGCGGCGTTGATCCGCGGCCACTCGAGTCGCTCCTGCGTGAGGCCCGTGAACATCGCGGGCGCGTGGTTCCACAGCCGTCCCGCCAGCTCGTAGGCGCCCTGGGGGTGGCGCAGCCGCTCGAGCGCCGGCCCGACGCCCGACTGGCCGCTCGGCCGGTGACAACTCGCGCACTGCTTGCTCGCGAACACGCGTGAGCCCCGCGCGGCGTCGCCGGGCGGCTCGGCCCATGCGGGCATCGCGGCCAGAGCCGCCGCGAGGAGCGCGACGCCCGGAAGCGCTGGGGTCCTTCGTGCGGGTCCCATCAGGACTGGACCGATCCCAGAGTCTAGCGAGAATCGCGGCGGGGAGCATCAGGAGAATTGGCTCACGTCGGTCGCGTCATGTCCGTGGCGCGGGCTCCCCAGGCGCGGACGAAGCGGGATCGCCGGGTGCCCCGCCGGCACCCGGCGATGCGGGGGGAACGGCGGCTATTTCTTATGACACCTCTCGCAGCTCGCCTTGTCGATCACGCCGAAGACGACCTTGGTCGCGGCCTTGGTCTTGTCGTCGTGGCAGGCGCCGCACTGCGTGCCCTTCTTCATGGCCTCCATGGTGAGCGGGCCCGTCTGGCCCTTCTTCATCTTGAAGATCTTGGTGTGACAGGCCGTGCACTTCTCGTTGGTCTCCTTGTGCTTCACGTGGCTGAAGGTGACCTTGCCCGGGCTGTCCTTGCCCTGGTCGAAGGTGAGGTCGGCGGGAATCTTCGGCTGCGCGCCGACGGGCGCCGTGCCCGCCAGGACCACGGCGAGCGCGGCCACGAGCAGCCAGATTCCGGAACGTGAGAGCTTCATCGCTAGCTCCTCCTCCCTGTGGATGTACCTGCCCCTGTCAGTCTGACCGATGCGGGCGCGTCCCCCATTCAGCCGGCTCGTCCGGTCGACTGGTTCATTTGGTCGGGCTCACCGTGTAGCCCAGGTACGTGAGCAGCAGCATGTAGAGGATGAGGGCGATGCCGGCCGCGCTGAACAGGCGGCTCGACTCGCCGCGCGCGGCGCGCCGGTCGAGCAGCGGCACGAGCAGCAGCGCCACGCCGCCGAGGCCGAACCCGAGGATGCCGACGACCTCCCCCTCGATGCCCAGGATGTGGGCCGGCAGGTACTTGAGCGTCTGGAACATGAACATGAAGTACCACTCGGGCTTGATGCCGACCGGCGCCGGCGTGAACGGGTCGGCCTTCTTGCCGAGCTCGGTCGGGAGGAACGCGGCGAGCGCGGCCAGGACCGCCAGGGCCGAGAGCCAGCCGACGATGTCGCGCAGCAGGAAGTTCGGGACGAAGGGCGTGGTGCGCCCGCCCTCGCCGCGCCGCTCCACCGACGGCGGCACGCTCATGCCGTGCTTCTGGACCAGGAAGAGGTGGAGGCCGAGCAGGGCCGTCGTGATCGCCGGCAGGATCGCGACGTGGATCCCGTAGAAGCGGGTGAGGGTCGCGCCGGTCACCTCGTCGCCGCCCCGGAGGAGCCGCAGCAGGAACGCGCCGGCGACCGGGACCGCGCCGGTGATCTCGGTGCCGACCTTCGTCGCGAAGTACGACAGCTCGTTCCACGGCAGCAGGTAGCCGGTGAAGCCGAAGCCGAGCGCGAGCCCGAGGAGCCCGACGCCCGAGAACCAGGTGACCTCGCGCGGCCGCCGGTACGCCTTGAGGAGCAGCACGCTGAACATGTGGACGAACAGCGCGAAGATCATGAGGTTGGCCGACCACGCGTGGATCGAGCGGATCAGCCAGCCGAACTGGACCTCGGCCATCAGGAACTGGACCGACTCGTACGCCTCCTCCGCGCTCGGCCGGTAGTAGAGGAGCAGCAGGATGCCCGTCGCCACCTGGACCACGAACAGGAACAGCGTCATGCCGCCGAAGTAGTACCAGAGCGAGTGGCGGTGGACCGGGATCTGCTTCTTGCGCGCGAGCTTCTCGATGTCGGCGAGCCCGATGCGCTCGTCGAGCCAGGTCCAGAGGCGGCCGCGCGGGGCGCCGGACGAGGCCACGCTCAGGCGCCCTTGCTCACCACGATCTGCGCGCCGCGCACGTTCACGACGTAGGCGTCGAGCGCGCGGGGCGGGGGGCCCGCGACGTTCTGGCCGTTCAGGTCGAAGTGCCCGTTGTGGCACGCGCACCAGATGTGGGAGAGGTCGGCGCGGTACTGGACCGTGCAGTTCAGGTGCGTGCACACCGCGGAGAAGGCGCGCAGGTCGCCCGCGGGCGTGCGCACGAGGATCCCCGGCCGGTTGCCGAACTTGAAGATCTGGCCGCTGTTGAGCCTGACCTCGGCGGGCTTGATCGGGAGCGTCACCGACGCCGCCTGCGACTCGCCGGCCGTCGGGGGGATCAGGTAGCGCGCCATCGGATAGATCACGGAGAGCGCGAACGCCACCGCGCTCGTTCCGAGCAGCCAGCCGATCACTCCCCGGCGCGTCGCGTCGGGTCCTCCGAGCGTGTGCTCCATCGTGCGCCTCCGGCTCGACCTCGATTTATCGGGGGCTCCGGGCGCCCCCCAATTGTTCAGCCGAAGGGGGCTAACGCCCCCCTCGGACTCCCCCGACCCCGGCCCTCGGGACGCCCATGCTGCGCCGTGGCGCCCCTCGACAACGCGATTTGTCCACGGTCACTCAGCCCTGGATCGGTGACCTCGTGCGGCGCTCGATCTGGCGGATCTTCAAGACCAGGGCGGCGATGAGCACGACGATGATGACCAGCGAGACGACGAGGCCGGTGCGCCGGAAGCGGAGGTCCTCGAGGGCCCTCACGCCGCGCGCGTAGACCTTCTGCGCGATCGTGAGCCCGGCCTCCGCCTCCTTCTTCACGGCCGCCACCTGGAAGGCGTGCACGGCGGCGCGCGCCTTGACGAGCTCGTCGTTGGCCCCACCGAGCTCGAAGCGGGCCTGGCTCACCTCCATGCCCGCCTGCTCCGCCCGCGCGAGGATCTCCGAGGCGCGGTCGCGCTCCGTCCTGAGGCCGTCGATCAGCGCCCGCATCTCCACGGCGGCGCGGCCGCCCTTGCTGCCCGCGTCGTGGCACGTCGAGCACACGGCCGGGCCGCCGAGCCCGAGCATCTCGGTGCTGGCCGGCTTGATGTCGTGGTTCTCGTGGCACGTCGCGCACCCGGGCACGCCCAGGTCGCGGAACGCGCGGGCGTGCACGCTCTTGCCGAAGAGGTCGGCCATGACCGTGTGGCACTGCCCGCAGACGTTGCCGACCCAGGAAACGCCCGGCGGCGCCGCGCCGTGGTTGCCGTGGCAGTCGTTGCACGTCGGCGCCGAGAGGTCGCCCTTCGCCGACATCGTCTTCCAGTGGACGCTCTGCGTGTACTTCGCGAGCTGGTCGGTGGGGATCTTGTAGCCCGCCATGTACTTCGCGTCCGCGTGGCACTGGCCGCACGTCTGGGCGACGCGCAGCGGGTGGACGCTCGAGGCGGGGTCCGAGGGGGGCTTGATCGAGTGCGCCGGGTGGCAGTTGGCGCACGTCGCCACCTTCGGGTCGTTGAGCTCGCGCAGGCGCCGCCCGTGCACCGACGTGGCGTACTCGGCCACCTGGTCCACGCGCAGCGCCGGGTTGTACTGCTTCATGAAGCGCGCGTCCGAGTGGCAGCGGCCGCAGAGCTGCGTGAGCTGCCCGCGACCCGGCTTGCCGACGTAGCCCTTCGCCGGGTCCATCGCGTCCATCTCGGCGCTCTTGCCGTCGCCGCCGTGGCAGGCGACGCAGCCGAACCCCTTGGCCTTGTGGATGTCGCCGTCGAAGAGCTTCACGGGGCCTGCCAGCCGCTCGTCGCCGGTGTCCCGGTGGCAGGTGGCGCAGCCCTCGACCGCGGCCTTCGCGGGCTGCGCGGTCGCGGGCTGGCTCTTCGCGGGCTGCGCCGCCGCCGGCTGGGGCTTGGCCGGCGGGGCCTTCGTGGGCTGCGCCGTCGCCGGCGCCACCCAGACGGCGAGCGTCAGCAGCAGCAGGAGCGGCGCCCGGCGGACGAAGCGTCGCGCGTGCGTCATTGCGGGCGGCGCAGCGACTGGAGGAAGGCCACGAGGTCCGCCATCTCGCCGGGCCGGATCTCCGCCCAGGGCGCCTTGGCGCGCGCGGGCCGCGGGTCCGCGATGAATGAGTGGTCCCAGAGCGCCGCGAGGACGGCGGCCGGCGAGTCGAGGCCCTTCGCCCGGGCGAGGTCGCCCGCGGGCTTGCCCCGCTCCCCCGCGAGGGCGTGGCAGGTGAGGCAGCCCTTGGCGTTCGCGACCGCGACGCCCTTCTTCGGGTCGCCGCCCTGGGCGAAGTAGCGGACGGAGTAGAGGTAGGCGACGACGTCCGCCATCTCGTCGGGCTGGAGCTGGGGCACCGGGATCGCGCGGCTCTTCATCGCCGCGAGCATCGCCGGCGTCTTGTTCCACATCGCGCTCGCGAACTGGGTCAGGCTCAGGGTGACGCTCCGCTCGGCGAGGTCGGGGCCGAGCGTGCCGCCCTGCCCCGCGGCGCTGTGACACTCGGCGCAGCGCTTCTGGGCGAAGAGCGCGCGGCCCCGGCCCGCGCGGCCGGGCAGCACGTAGAGCGGCCCCTGCGCGATCACCGGCGACGCCGCGCCGATGTAGGCGATCAGGTCGCGGAGCTCGGCGTCCTTGAACGAGGGCCGCGGGATCTTCCGGGCCGCCATCACCGCGGCCATCTGCGGGCCGTGGTTCCACATCTGCGCGGCGAGGTAGATCGGCGACGCGTACTGCCGGAGCGCGTCGAGGTTCGGGCCGACCACGCCGCCGGTGCCCCCGACCTGGTGGCAGACCACGCAGCGCTTCTCGGTGAAGAGGCGCCGGCCCGCGTCGACGTCGCCGCGGGGATCGAAGTAGTCGAGCGTGAAGAGGAACGCGACGAGGTCGCCCATCTCGCGGGCGTCGAGCCGGGGACGCGCGATGCCCTGCTGCCGCATCCTTTCGGCCATCCGCGGGGCGTGGTTCCAGAGCGCCGCCGCGAGGTCGAAGAACGAGCGCGGCCGTTCGATCCGACCGAGATCGGGGCCGACCATGCCGCCGACGCCGTTCACCGCGTGGCACTTGACGCAGCCGCGCGCGCCGAACACGCGGGAGCCGGCGAGCGGATCCTGGGTCGCGCCGAAGAGGGACTGCGCGAGGGCCGGCCCGGCGAGGGCCACGAGGAGGCCGAGCGCGAGGAGGACGGGCCGCATGATCCCGCTATCCTACGCGCCCGCGGCGGCCGGGCGCAATCGGCGAGGGCGCCCCCTCGCCGATTGCACGACGCTCGTGGTCCGAAGGCCCCACGCCGGGGCTACTTACCCCTGGTGTGGATCCCCTTGGCGTTCGCCAGGGCCCAGGCCATGTCGCGGCTCCCGTGGCAGGCGAGACACGCGAAGTCGAGCGTCAGCTTGCCCGTCGCGAGCTTGCCGTCGTCGCTGAACATCCTGTCGGCCGGGTTCGTCGAGATCTTCGCGATGTGGGTCTTCACGTCGCCCACGTACTTGCCGAAGGCCTCGGCGCTCTTGCCGCCGGGCGGCATGTGGCAGTTGACGCAGGTGACGCCGGAGCGCTGCATCTTGCTGCCCGTGAAGTTCTTGGCCTGCGAGGGATGGCAGTCGGCGCACTGCTTCCTGATCGAGACCGCCGCCCGCTTGTGCGGGTCGTGGCACGTCGCGCAGGAGACCTTGCCCGCGTGCGGCCCCGCGAGGTACTCGTTGTACTGCTCGTGGTGCTGGATGAACCCGCCGCCCGCGGGGATCTTGTCGGGCGCGCCGCGGATGTGGCACTTGCCGCACGCCGCCGGGCTCTTGTCCACCTTGATGTTCGTCTTGCTGGGTGCGCTCGCGTGCGCGGCGCCCGGGCCGTGGCACTCCTCGCACGTGATGCCCGGGAACGCCCACGTGCCGACCATGCCGGGAAGCCCGTCCTGGTTGCCCGCCTTGCTGTAGGCCGTCATGTGGCACGGGCCGCACGAGTACGGCAGCTTCTTCCCCGCCTCGTAGTTGACCCAGCGCCCCGTGGCGAGGTTGTACTGGTTCTTCCCGGGCTTGTCCTTCTTCGGACCCGTCGACGTGACGAGGTAGCCCTGGGTGTCGATGAACCGCGCCTTCCAGCGGGCGCCGACCACGTAGCTGATGTCGTCCCACTCCCAGCCCTCGGGCAGCGGCACGCCCCAGGCGCGGGCCTCGGCGGCGGGGCGGAGCTTCTTCGGATGCCCGCTGGCCCGGTAGTCGTCGTACTTCTCGCTGTGGCACTGCACGCAGGCCTGGGGCCCCGCGTAGCCCTTCGCCTGGGCCTGGGGCGAGACCTTCTCGGAAGGCAGCGGGAGGACCTTTCCGCCCTGGGCGTCGGCGGCGCCGGACAGGAGAAGCACTGCGGCGGCGATCCCGAGGGCGCAACAGCCGAGCAGCCGTGCCAACTGGACGAATCGCATGACTCGCCTCCTCGCGAGGGCGGCGGCCCTCGCTCCCTGTCTCCTAGCACACCCGGCTCCCGACCCAAATAAGCAACTCGGTCGGGCCCGAACGGCCGGAAGGGCCCGGTGCGAACACCTCACCGCGCGCGCGCCGAGGGGACGCGCCCCTCGGCGCTCATGAGCTACATGCCATGGCGCATGCCCATGGGCTGCTGGAGCAGGACGATGCCGGCCACGGTGAAGGCCAGCGAGAGGACGACGAACGGGACGACCGCGCGGCTCGCGGCCCGCGGGTCGGCGTACTCGCGCGCGGAGAGGCGGTGCGCGGCGAGGAGCGAGAGGACGAAGAACGCGACGAGGACCGCCACCTGGAGGAAGCCCACGACCGCCTCGGGCGCCTGGGCGGTGCCGCGCCAGTCCGGCTCGCCGAGGGAGAAGGGCGTCCAGAGCGCCGCGGCGCGCTGGACCGCGGGGACGACGCCGCCGCCCTCGAGCAGGAGGTGGGCGAGGTTGTGGGCCAGGTGCACCGCGAGGCCGACCGGGACGAAGACGTACCCGAAGACGACGAAGGTGCGCCGGAGGCCGAGCCCGCGCTCGCCCGCGAGCCGGTCGGCGAGGGCGGCGCCCGCGAGCACGACGAGCGGTATCACCACGAGCGCGCCGACCAGCAGCACCGCCGACTCGACGAGCGTGAGGTAGGTGACGGGCTTGAGGCTCGCCCGCACCGCGTGGGGCAGCCAGCGCGCCAGCGCCGAGATGAAGCCCGGCCACGCGCTCAGCATCTGGGCGGTCACGAGCAGCGTCAGGCCCACCAGCGCCACGGCCAGATAGGCCTCGTCGAGCACCCGCCGCCGCGTCGTCCAGAGGTCGCGGCCGAAGGCGCGGACGCGGAGCGCCAGGTTGTCGCGCGCGCAGCCCTTCACGCACTCGACGCAGAGCGTGCAGTAGTTGTTCCGGTCCATCGCCTGCGGGAACTCGAACATCGGGCAGCCCGCGCTCTCCGCCGTGCCCTGGTAGCAGCCCTTCTCGGCGTGCGCGCGGCACGTCGCGGCGTCCTTGGCGCGGAGCTCGAGGGGCGCGGTCATCGAGTAGATGCCGATCAGCCCGCCGATCGGGCAGAGGTGGCGGCAGAAGCTCCGCCGCTCGTAGACGAGCCCGACCGCGACCGCGAGCGCGACGAAGAACAGGATGATCCAGGCCGTGATGCGGGGCGAGCGCACGACGCCGAGCTGCTCGTCGGCCCACGTGAGGAGGACGAAGGCGGCGGTCGCCCACCAGATGTTCCTGAACGGCCGCGGCAGCCGGCGCCAGGCCCCGCTCGCCCGCGCGGTCCACTCGTTGAGCGCGCCGAAGGGGCAGGCGACGCACCACACGCGCCCCGCGAGGACGAACGTGAAGATGATGCCGGCCCACCAGATCGTCCACGTGAGCTTGGTCGCGAGGTTGACGGCGCCGTCCTGCACGTCGGCCAGGCCGATCCACACGACGCCCGCGGTGACCACGAGCATCCCGAGCTGGAGCCCGCGCTGGAAGGTGAGCGAGGTGAGGAGCCGCCGGAGCCACGGGATCGTGAGGAGGTCGACCGTCGGGGCCGTGCGCAGCCGGCCCGCCCCGACCGCGAGCGCGGCGAGGGCGGCGAGGAGCCCGAGGACCGTCCACGCGGCCACGCCCATCCCCGGCGCGCGCTCGACGCCGACCGGGAAGTCCACGACGAGCGGCGGCTCGAACCGCTGCGCGCCGAGTGCTCCGAGCACGACGCGGACGACGTGCTCGCCGGTGCGCCCGGGGGTGAGCTCGAGCCCGTAGTTGCCCGCCCACGCCGTCTCGACGGCCGGCCGCACCTCGGGCGCGGTGCCGGCGAGGCCGAGGCCGATCGCGACCTCGCCGCCGGAGACCGGCGCCAGCCCCGCGCCCGTCAGCACCTTGGCGACCACGTGGCTCGGCCGGCCGCGCGCGAGCGGCGCCGGGTGGCTCAGCAGCTCGACCTGCCAGCCGCCCACCGTGACGATCCCGCCCGCGCCGAGCCGCTCGGCGCCGCCGTGCTCGCCGTGGGCGCCCGCGGCGGTCGGCGCCACCACGAGCAGCACCGCGGCGAGGAGGGCGCGGATCATCGGGCGTACTTGCGGTCGATCTCGGCGCGGATCCGGTCCACGCGGAAGCCCGCCTGCACCATGCGAGACGCGTCCAGCGCCTCGTCCTGGCAGATGTCTCAGGTGGCCGCGTGGCCGTCCGTGAAGCAGGAGAGCAGGCTCTTGTGGCCGATGGTCTTGTCGCACTCGCAGTAGCAGTAGAGCTGGTCGAGGACGTCGGGGATGTCGCGCGCGACCTGGTGGGCGAGCCGCGCCTTGCCCACGAAGCGCGCGGGATCGAGTGTGGGGCGCGTCTCGCGGCGGGCCACGCGGACCGCGCCGCCCTGGCCCTGGCGCGCCCTCGCCTCCTCGGTGGGGCTTGCGCCGCGCCAGGCGAGGATCGCGGCGAGGGCCGAGGCCCCGATCAGCGGCCCGAGCCACCACCACTTGCTGAGCCCTCGCCGGCGCGCCCCCATCGTGCCCCCCTCCCGGGCTGATTTGTAAGGGGAGGGATACGCAACGCCTGTGCCACCCGCGCCGGCGGCGCCTAACAAGCTGGAATCGTTGGGGCCTCTCAGAGGGTGCAGGCGGTCAACCCCTGGGGATGAGGCGGGATGGATGGGGCGAATGCGCCCCACCAGCCGGAGGATTACCGGGGCCGCGGGGCCAGCGAGCCGAGGTAGCGGGCGACGTCGGCGAGCTCGGCGCCGCTGAGGACGGGCAGCTTCACGCCCTGCCGTGCGGCCTTTTCCTCCATCGCGCGACTGTGGTTCCACATCGCCGCGATCACGCTCGCGGCCGACCCGACGGCGGTGGAGGTCGCGAAATCGGCCGAGACGGTGCCGCCCTTGCCGCGGACCGAGTGGCAGCCGAGGCAGCCCTTGCCCTGGACGAGCAGGCGGCCGCGCGTGGCGCTGCCCGCCGTGTGGTCGAAGTAGTGGGTCGTGTAGAGGTAGGCGACGAGGTCGGCGGTGTCCTGGCCGGAGAGCTGGGGCGCCGCGATCCCGCGCTCCTTCATCCGCGCCCACATCGCGGGCCCGTGGTTCCACATCGCGCCCGCGAACTGCGTCAGGCTCACGTGGTGCGCGCGGCCGAGCGCGGGGCCGACCGTGCCGCCCTTGCCCCCGAGCGCGTGGCAGGCGGCGCACTGCTTCTCGACGAAGAGCTTCTCGCCCCGCTCGGGCGTCCCCGGCACGACCTGCACGGTCTCCGCCGCCTCGGGCCGAGGCCCGGCCTGGACGACGTACGCGATCACGTCCACCAGCTCCCGGCCCGTGAACGTCGGGCGCGGGATGCCGCGCGCGCGCATGGCCTCGGCCATCCGGGGCCCGTGGTTCCACATCGCCGTCGCGACGAGCACCGGCGAGTTGGCGCGGCGCAGCGCCGCGAGCGCCGGGCCGCCGTCGCCGCCCCGGCCGCCCGGGCCGTGGCAGCGGACGCAGCCCTTCGCCGCGTAGAGCCGCTCGCCGGCCCGGGCGTCGCCCGACTCGTCGGCGTACTGGGCCGTGAACAGGAACGCGAGGAGGTTCGACACGTCACGCGCGCTGAGCGTGGGCCGCTCCCGCCCCTCCTGGCGCATGCGCGCGCCCATCAGGGGCAGGTGGTTCCAGAGCGCCGCGCCGAGCTCGTAGAAGCCGGCCTCGGTCCGGACGCGCGCGAGGTCCGGCCCGATCGTGCCGCCCACGCCGCGCACCGCGTGGCACTGGCCGCAGCCCTTCTTCACGAACACGTCGTAGCCGGCGAACATCGCCCAGTCCGGGCCGAACGGCTTCGGGGGCGCCGGCGGCTGCTGCGCCCACGCCGGCCCGACGGCGGAGAGGAGGACGACGCCGCACAGGGCGGGAAGCCAGCGCGCGCACCACGTCGGTCGGCTCATCGAGCGGGTCTCCTTGGCGTCGTCCCCGACAACGATCCGCGATTCCCGCCGCGCCGTCAAGCGCCCGCGGCGGCGGCCGCCCTCCCGGGGGCCCCGCGACTAGAAGCGGCGGCGGCCGGCGAGCGCGCGCTTGCGCAGGCGGAGCGACTTCGGGGTGACCTCGAGCAGCTCGTCCTCGCGGATCCACTCGAGGCACTGCTCGAGGTTCATGACGTGCGGTGGGGTGAGCTTGGCGGCCTCGTCCGCGGTGGACGCGCGCATGTTCGTGAGCTTCTTCTCCTTGGTGATGTTGACGTCCAGGTCGTTGTCGCGCGCGTTCTCGCCGACGATCATCCCCTCGTAGACCTCGGCGCCCGGGCTCACGAACATCACGCCGCGCGCCTGGAGGTTGTCGATCGCATAGGCGGTCGTGCGGCCGAGGCGGTCGGCCACGAGCGCGCCGTTCTGCCGGTGTCCGATCTCGCCCTGCCAGTCGTCCCACCCGTCGAACAGGTGGTTCAGGAGTCCCGTGCCGCGGGTGTCGGTCAGAAACTCCGTGCGGTACCCGATCAGGCCGCGCGCCGGGATCCGGTACTCGAGGCGGACGCGCCCCGTGCCGTGGTTGACCAGCTTCACCATCGCGCCGCGGCGGGGCCCGAGCTTCTGCGTGACCGCGCCGATGAACTCCTCGGGGATGTCCACGACCAGGTGCTCCATCGGCTCCAGCGTGCGGCCGCCGTCCTGGCGGGTGATGATCTCCGGCTTGCCCACCTCCATCTCGAACCCCTCGCGGCGCATCATCTCGATCAGGATCGCGAGCTGGAGCTCGCCGCGGCCGGAGACGCGCAGCGTGTCGGGCGCGTCGGTCTCCTCGACACGGATGCCGACGTTGACCCGCTTCTCCTTCATGAGCCGCTCGCGGAGCTGCGGGGAGGTGACGAACCGCCCCTCCCGGCCGGCGAAGGGCGACACGTTCGCCGAGAACAGCATCGAGACGGTCGGCTCGTCGATGCGGATCAACGGCAGGGCGTGCGGGGCGTCGGCGTCGGCGACGGTCTCGCCGATCTCGATCGCGTCGATCCCCGCGATCGCGACGAGATCGCCGGCCGCCGCCTCCGGGACCTCGACCCGCTTGAGCCCCTCGTAGCCGTAGAGCACCGTCACCTTGGCGGGCTCGACCGCACCGTCACGGTGCACGACCGCGACGCGGTCGGCCTGCCGCACCCGGCCGTTGACGATGCGGCCGATGACCAGGCGGCCGACGTAGTCGTCCCAGTCGAGCATCGCCGCGCGGAACTGGAGCCCCGCCGCGAGGTCCACGCGCGGCGGCGGCACCGCGGCCAGGATGGTCTCGAACAGGGGCTCGAGGGTCTGGCCTTCCTGCGCCAGGTCGCGCGTCGCGGTGCCCGCGCGGGCGTTGGTGTAGAGGACGGGGAAGTCGAGCTGGTCCTCGGTGGCGTCGAGGTCGATGAAGAGGTCGTAGATCTCGTCGAGCACCTCGGCGGGCCGCGCGTCGGACCGGTCGATCTTGTTGACCACGACGATCGGCGGCAGGCCGGCCTCGAGCGCCTTCGTGAGCACGAAGCGCGTCTGGGGCAGCGGCCCCTCGGCGGCGTCCACGAGCAGGAGCACGCCGTCCACCAGCGTGAGCGTCCGCTCCACTTCCGAGCCGAAGTCGGCGTGGCCGGGCGTGTCCACGATGTTGATGCGGACGCCCTTGTAGGTGATGGCCGTGTTCTTGGCCATGATCGTGATGCCCTTCTCGCGCTCGAGGTCGATCGAGTCCATGATCCGCTCGGGCACCGACTCGTTGGCGCGGAAGAGCCCCGACTGCCAGAGCATGGCGTCGACGAGGGTCGTCTTGCCGTGATCGACGTGAGCGATGATGGCGATGTTGCGGATCGAATCGCGCTGCGGCATCCCTCATCAATGTATCACGCTCTCCCGCGGGGAGGGTGATAGCCTCTCCCCATGGGAGGGCTCCGGTGCCCGAAGTGTGGGCGCCACGTCGTCCGGCGGACGCACCGATCGGGGGTCGTCGAGCGGCTGCTGAGCCGCGTGTCCGTCTACCCGTTCCGCTGCCAGCTCTGCGGGCGGCGCTTCCGCGCGATCCAGCCGGGCACGCGCTGGGTCACGCAGCAGCCCGAGCGCCGCGAGTTCGACCGGCTCGTGGCGCGCCTGCCCGCGAGCCTCTCCACCGGGGCGCTCGCGGCCGAGGGCGCCGTGACCCAGATCTCCATGGCGGGCTGCACGCTCGAGACCGACGCGCTCCTGGTGGTCGGGGCGGTCCTCCGGCTGCGCCTCCACCTCCCCGCCGACCGCGCGCTCGAGGTGGACGGGGCGGTGGTGCGCTGGGTGCGGGAGCGGACGGTCGGGCTCGAGTTCCTCTCGCAGCGCGCCGACGAGCGCGCGCGCCTGCGCCGCTTCGTCGGCGGCCTGGTCGCCGTCTACCACGGTGTCGGCGACGACGCGATCCCCGCGATGCCCGGGCGCTGGCACCGGGGCGCGCTCCGCTCAGCCGACTTCTGGTTCGTCGTGGCCGTCGTCGTCTTCCTGGTGGTGGCGCTCGTCATCCTCTTCCCCGAGGTGAAGTTCTGCCCCCGCGGGAGCCGCTGCTGACGCACGGTATAATGACGTCCACTCTCGCGCCCCGGAGGCCGCCGATGTCCCGCCGCCCGCAGGCACTCGTCGCGGTCCTGCTCCTGGCCGCGCTCCCCGCCGCCGGAGAGCCGGCCCGGGCGCCGAGGGCCGTGATCACGCTGGAGCGGGGCGGCAGCATCGTCCTCGAGCTGTGGCCCGCCGACGCGCCCCGGCACGTCGAAAACTTCGTCGCGCTCGCGCGGAAGCGCTTCTACGACGGCCAGCGGTTCCACCGGGTGGACCCGGGCTTCGTCGTCCAGCTCGGCGACCCGCAGTCCCGGACCCTGCCCATGGACCACCCCGCGATGGGCACGGGCGGTCCCGGCTACACGCTCAGGGCGGAGTTCAACCGGCGGCCCTTCGACCGGGGCGTGCTCGGGATGGCGCGGGGCGACGATCCGGACTCGGCGGGGAGCCAGTTCTACATCATGCTCGGCCCCGCGCATTTCCTGAACGGCCAGTACACCGCGTTCGGCCGGGTCACGAGCGGCATGGAGGCGGTGGACCGGATCCAGGTCGGCGACCGCGTGAAATCCGTCAGGATCGACCCCAGGTGAGGAGGCGTCCGTGAAGCAGACAGCGGCCATCGCGCTCGAGCAGGGCGGCGAGATCCGGATGGAGTTCTTCCCGGAGGACGCGCCCAGGACCGTCGAGAACTTCGTGACGCTCGCCAAGAAGGGCTTCTACGACGGGCTCACGTTCCACCGTGTCGTCCCCGACTTCGTCGTCCAGGGCGGCTGCCCGAAGGGCGACGGCACCGGCGGCCCGGGCCACACGCTCAAGGCGGAGTTCAACGCCCAGAAGCACGTGCGCGGCACCGTGGCGATGGCGCGCGCCCAGCACCCCGACTCGGCCGGCAGCCAGTTCTACATCTGCTACGGGCCGACGCCGCACCTGGACGGCAGCTACACGGTCTTCGGCCGGGTCGTCGCCGGCATGGAGCACGTGGACCGCATCAAGCAGGGCGACCGGATGGCGCGTGTGACGATCCTCGAGACGTAGTCGTGGCCTGGTCGCTCCTGATCCGCAACGGCTCGCTCGTGGACGGCACGGGCGCGCCGGCCGCGCCCGCCGACGTCGCCGTCGAGGGCGACCGCATCGCCGCCGTCGGGCGCGGGCTCCGTGGCGAGGCCGGGCGCGTGATCGACGCCGGCGGGCTCGTGGTCGCGCCGGGCTTCATCGACGCCCACGCGCACTCCGACCTCTTCTACTTCGGCTGCCCGTCGGCGGAGTCGAAGGTACGCCAGGGGGTCACCACCGAGGTCGTCGGGATGTGCTCGTTCTCCCCGGCCCCGGTCGCGCCCGCGCGCCGCGAGGCGACCCGGGTGTGGGCGGGGGGGCTCGGGACCGCGCTCGACCTCCGCTGGGAGACGTTCGCCCAGTACCTCGACGCCCTCCGGGCGCTGCGGCCGTCCGTCAACGTGGCCCACTTCGTGGGCCACGGCGCGCTGCGGCTCGCGGCACTCGGGGCCGACGACCGCCCCGCCACGCCCGACGAGCTCAGCGCGATGACGCGGCTCCTCGCCGAGGCCCTCGACGCCGGCGCCTTCGGCTACTCGACGGGGCTCGTGTACCCGCCGAGCGCGTACGCGGGCACCGCGGAGCTGATCGCGCTCGCGCGCTCGATGGCGCCGCGGCGCGGGCTCTACTTCTCCCACATCCGGGGCGAGTCCTCGATGCTCATGGACTCGATCGCGGAGGCGATCACGATCGGCGAGGAGGGCGGCGTCGGCGCCCAGATCGCGCACGTGAAGGCCGCGGGCCGCGAGAACTGGTCGAAGCTCGGCGCGGCCCTCGGGCTGATCGACGCCGCGCGGGCGCGCGGCGTGGACGTGAGCGGCGACGTCTACCCGTACCACGCGGGCTCGACGAAGATGGACAACCTGCTGCCCGCGTGGGTCCACGACGGCGGCATCGAGCGGCTCCTCGAGCGGCTCGCCGACCGCGCGACGCGGCGCCGGATCGTCGAGGAGTGCCTCGTGGACGGCGAGCGCTGGCGCAACGTGTCGCTGGGCGCGGTCGGCTTCGACGAGATCCAGGTCGCGACGTGCGCGTGGCGCGAGGTCGAGGGGATGGACTTGGCGGCGCTCGGCCGGAAGACGGGGACGACGCCCGCCGAGGCGCTGCTGAACCTGCTTCTCGCCCAGCGCGCCACCGTCTCGATGGTGGTCTTCTCGCAGAGCCCCGACAACGTGGCCCGCGTGCTCGCGCACCCGGCCATCATGGTCGGCTCCGACTCGATCGGCCTCTTCGCGGGCGAGGGCCCCCGGCCGGGCAAGCCGCACCCCCGCGCCTACGGGACCTTCCCGCGCGTGCTCGGCGAGTACGCGCGCGGGCGGCGGCTCTTCCCGCTCGAGACCGCGGTCCACAAGATGACCGGGATGCCGGCCGCGCGCCTGCGCCTCGCCGACCGCGGCCTCGTGCGCCCGGGCTTCGCCGCCGACCTCACGGTCTTCGACCCGGCGACCGTGAAGGACGAGGCGACGTTCGCCGACCCGCACCGCTACCCGACCGGCATCCCCTGGGTGCTCGTCAACGGGGCGGTCGTCGTCGACGGCGGCCGGTTCCACGCCGCCGGCACGGGCCGCGTGCTCCACCCGTGAGCCGGGCGCCCGCCCGGCCCTTCCTCCTGGTCGTCGCCGTCTCCGCGCTCCTGGTCGCGACCGACCTGGGCGGGCGCATCCTCTCCAACAACGACGAGGCGCGCTTCGCGGTGCTCGCGCAGGACGTGCTGGCGCGGGGCGACTGGCTCTACCCGCGGCTCAACGGCGCCCTGTACCTCAACAAGCCGGTGCTGCTCGCGTGGCTGATCGCGCTCGTCTCGTGGCCCCTGGGCCAGGTCACGCAGCTCACCGCCGTGCTGCCGTCCGCCGCCGCGGGCCTCGCGACCGCGTGCGTCCTCTACGCCCTCGGCCGCGAGCTGTTCGGCCCGGCCGCGGGGCGGTACGCGGCGCTGATCGCGGTGACGACGCAGGGGCTCTTCCTGCACGCGCGCCTGCCGCTGCCCGACATGCTGATGACCGCCTTCATCGCCGGAAGCGTGTGGATGCTCTGGCGCGCGCTCCGGCGCCCGGAGGGCCGCGCCTGGGTCGGCTTCTACGGGCTCGGCGCGCTGGCTTTCTGGGCCAAGGGGCCCGCGGGCCTGCTGCCGCTCGGCGTGGCGCTCGCGTGGGCGGTGGCGCACCGGCGGGCGGACGTCTGGCGGCGGCTCAGTCCCGGCCGCGGGCTCGCGCTCGTGGCGGCGCTGGTCGCGCCCTGGTGGCTCGCCGGGCTCGCCGCCGACTCGGAGGCGGTCCGGCAGGTCGTCGTCACCGACCACCTCGGCTGGTACGCGCCACGGGTGCCGACGCTCGCGTCGCTCGTGGCGCCGCTGCAGAACGCGGTCGTCGTCCTGGTCCCCTGGGTGCTGTTCCTGCCGCCGGCGCTCACCCTGGCCTGGCGGTTCCTGCGCGGGCGCGGCGACGAGCGCGACGGGGTGCTCTTCGTGCTCCTGTGGGCGGCGGTCGTCTTCGTGCTCGTCGCGTTCGCGCGCCAGCAGCGCGTCCGCTACTACCTGCCGCTGATCGCGCCCGTGAGCCTGCTCGTCGGCTGGTGGTGGAGCGGGGCGGTCGTCAGGTTGCGGCGGCCGGGGCCGGTCCCGTGGCGGGCGTACGCCGCGGGCGGCCTCCTGCTGCTCGCGGCGACGGTCGCGGTCGTCACGTTCCGGGGGCGCTGGCTCCGGGACGCGCGGCTGGCGCTGCCGGCGTCGGCGACCGAGGCGCTGCTACTCGTCGGCGGACTCGTGCTGCTCGTCGGCGCCCTGCTCCTCGGCGCGCGCCGCGGGCAGTGGGGGCGCGCGTTCGTCGCCGCCTGGCTGGGCGCGGCGGTGCTGCTCGCGGGCGGCTACCACTGGAAGCTGCCGCGGCGCAACGGCGTCTACGACTATCCGCGGGTCGCCCGCGAGGCCGGGCCCACGCTCGCGCGGGCGCCGGTGATCGTGACGCTCGGGCTCCACGAGCTGCCGCTGTCCTTCTACCTCGGTCGCCCCGTCCTCAGGGCGGAGGCCGAGGGCGACCTGGGGCGGACGCTCGCGCGGGAGGCGGGCGCGGTCGCGATCCTGCCCGACGCGGCGCTCGCGCGCCTGCCGCGCGGCGACGACCTGGTGGTCGTGGCCCGGGGCCGGCTCGCGTTCCGCCCGGTCTCGGTGGTGACGCGGGAGCCCCTGCCGGGCGGGGGCAGCGGGCGCTGAGTGGCGCCGGGCCCTAGCCGGCGCCGCGGGGCAGGTACTCGAAGGAGTGCACGCGCACGCGGAACGTCGCTCCGAGCGCGGGCGCCCGCACCTCGAACCAGTCCCGCGCGCCCGGGCCGATCTCGCCGCCGACGAGGACCCAGGCCCGGCCGACCACCCGGCCCGCCGCGTCCAGCCCCTCGACGAGCAGCACGACCCGCCGCACCCACTCGCCCCCTCGGTTCTCCACGAAGCCGCGGACGACGGTCTCGCCGCCAGGCGTCCGCGCCGTCTCCGACTGGATGCCGAACAGGCGCTCCTCCGGCGGGCCGGCGCCGAAGTTCTGCGCCGCGGCGCCCCCGGCCGCCAGGACGAGCGCCAGGGTGAGGACGGAAGCTCGCATGGTGGGATCCTCCACTCCTTGGGACGCGCGGCGGGGGCCCCGCGGTTCCGCGCCCCCGCCGGCGATCAGGGATGGGCGTCGCGGTCGGCGAGGACCGTGCAGCGCGGGTGCAGCCGGAGCGCCGAGGCGGGGACCTCGGGGGTCACGGGGCCGTCGAGGAGCTTGTCGAGCGGCGGCCGCTTGGCCGCGCCGCTCACGAGCACGACGACCTCGCGCGCCCGGAGGATCGTGCCGATGCCGAGCGTGACCGCGCGGTCGCCCACCGCGCCCTGGATGACCTCGTCGGTGAGGATGTAGCGCGCCGTCTCGGGCCGCAGGCGCACCGGACGCGCGGGCGAGTCGAAGGCGCTGCCCGGCTCGTTGGAGGCGATGTGGGCGTTCGGCCCGAGGCCCAGCATGACGAGGTCGAGGCCGCCGGCCTGCGCGATCGTCTCCTCGTAGGCGCGGCACATCGCCTCGAGGTCGGGCGCGTCCACCCGGAACGGGTGGCACCGCTCGGGGGGCACTCGCGCCCACGCGAGGAACTCGCTCCGGACCTGCCGCCAGAAGTACCCGTCGCGCGGCGCCGGCGGGCACAGCTCGTCGACCGAGAACACGCGCATCGCGCCGTACGCGACGGGCGCCCGCGCCTGCCGGTCGCGCAGCAGGCCGTACATCCGCCGCGGCGTCCGCCCCGCCGGCACGGCCATCGCGAGGTCGGGCCTGGCGGCGAGGCGGTCGCGGAACACGTCCGCCGCCGCCTCGGCCAGCTCCGGGGCGTCGCGGCACACGAGGACCTTCACGGCGCGAGTATAATCCGCGCCGGCCCCACGGCGCGCGGGCCCCTGCGCGCCCCTGCGTCAGGGTACACTCCGGAGGCGATGGCGCGACGGCTCCGGATCAAGTCCAAGGTCTGGCTCGAGGCGGGCGGGCGCATGATCTTCTCCGACGGCCGTCTCGAGCTGCTCGAGGCCGTCGACGAGCTGGGCTCGCTCGCGCGCGCGGCGCGCCGGCTCGGCATGTCCTATCGCGCGGCGTGGGGGCTCCTCAAGGTGACGGAGCGGGCCCTCGGCGTCACGCTCCTCGCCGTGCGCATCGGCGGCCGCCGCGGCGGCGGCGCGGCACTCACGCGGGAGGCGCGCGAGCTGGTCCGCCGCTTCCGGCGCGTGAAGCAGCAGGTCAACCGCGCCGCCGACCGCGCCTTCGCGCGCCAGTTCTGAGGTCTTGCCCGTCGGGCGCAGTTCGCTTATCGTTATGTCCATTCTGACATAGCGATCGCGTTCCGGGACCACACCGATCAAGGGGGGACTCCGATGCCGCTCCGACTCCTGCTGGCCCTCGGCCTCCTGCTCGTGGCGTCCGCTCCGGCGGCCGCGCAGTCCCCGGTCGTCATCCTCTCCACGACCACCTCCACCCAGGACTCGGGGCTCCTCGACGTGCTCGTGCCGATGTTCGAGAAGCAGACGGGGTTCACCGTCAAGACGATCGCGGTCGGCACCGGCCAGGCCCTGGCGCTCGCGGCGCGCGGCGAGGCGGACGTGACGCTCGCCCACGCGCCCGCGCTCGAGAAGACGTACGTCGCCAACGGCAAGCTACTCAACCGCCGCCTGGTCATGTACAACGACTTCGTCGTGCTCGGCCCCGAGGCCGACCCGGCGGGCCTCCGGGGCGCGAAGAAGGCGGCCGGGGCGTTTCGCCGCATCGCGGCGGCCGGCGCGCGGTTCGTCTCGCGCGGCGACAAGTCGGGCACGCACGCCCGCGAGCTCGCGCTCTGGAAGGCGGCGGGCCTCACCCCGGCGTCGCCCTGGTACATCGAGTCGGGGCAGGGCATGGGCGCCACGCTCGGCATCGCCGACGACCGCCGCGCGTACACGCTCGCGGACCGCGCCACGTACCTGGCGTTCACCCGCCGCGTCGCCCTCAAGATCCTCGTCGAGGGCGATCCGAGGCTGCGCAACATCTACTCCGTGATGGAGGTGAACCCGGCCAACGGCCCGCGCGTGAACGCGGCCGGAGGGCGCAAGTTCGCCGGGTTCATGCTGGCGCCCGGGACCCAGGCCGTGGTCCAGACGTTCGGCGTGGACACGTACGGCCAGACGCTCTTCGTCCCGATCGCGGGCAAGACCGACGAGGACTTCAAGTAAGTGGACCTCCTCGTCGATGGTGTGCACGAGGCCCTCCGCCTGCTCGTCGCCGGCGACCGGGAGATCTGGTCGATCCTCCTGCTCTCCCTCCAGGTCTCGGGGAGCGCGACGCTGATCTCGCTCGCCCTCGGGATCCCGGCGGGCGCGGCGCTCGCGCTCGCGCGCTTCCCGGGGCGCGGCCTCGTCGTGAGCGCCGTCAACTCCGGCATGGCGCTGCCGCCCGTTGTCGTCGGCCTGTTCGTGACGATCCTGCTCTGGCGCAGCGGCCCGCTCGGCGGCTTCGAGATCCTGTACACGCCCGCGGCGATCGTGATCGCGCAGGCGGTCATCGCCTCGCCGATCGTGGTCGGGATCACGCTGGCGGCCGTGCAGAGCGTGCCGCGGGAGTTCCGGCTCCAGCTCCTGGCCCTCGGCGCCTCGCGCACGCAGATGGTCTGGGTGGTCCTGCGCGAGGCGCGGCTGCCGATGCTCGCCGCGGTCATGGCGGGGTTCGGCGGGGTCATCTCGGAGATCGGCGCCTCGATGATGGTCGGCGGCAACATCAAGGGCCAGACGCGCACGCTCACGACCGCGATGGTGCTCGAGACCGGCAAGGGCAACTTCGAGGTCGCGATCGCGCTCTCGCTCCTGCTCCTCCTGCTCGTGTTCCTCGTGAACTGGGCGCTCACCGCGATCCAGCAGCGCCACGCCAGATAGGCGGACCGCGCCGATGCCTGTAAGATGAGCGCGTGATGCGGCGCCGGACCCTCCTCGCCCTGGCCGCGACCTGGCTCGCGCTCTGGGCCGGCGACGCCGCGGCGGCGGAGCGCTCGGTCACCGTCTTCGCCGCGGCCGACCTCGCGTTCGCCTTCCGGGAGCTGGCGCCCCGCTTCGAGGGGGCCACGGGCGCGCGGCTCACGCTCGTGTTCGGCTCGACGGGCAACCTCGCCCAGCAGATCCGGCACGGGGGCCCGGCCGACGTCTTCTTCGCCGCCGACGAGTCGTTCGTGGATCGGCTCGTCGTCGAGGGGGCGCTGATCCGCGAGACCCGCACGCTCTACGCGCAGGGACGCGTGGTCCTCGCCACGGCGCGCGGGGCGGGGCCGCGACTCCAGGCGCTCGACGAGCTGCGCGGCCCGCGCGTCCGTCACATCGCGATCGCCAACCCCGCCCACGCGCCGTACGGGCGCGCCGCCGAGGAGGTCCTGCGTCGACGCGGTCTCTGGGAGGCGCTGCGCCCGAAGCTGGTCTACGGGGAGAACGTGCGGCACGCGCTCCAGTTCCTCCAGACCGGCGCCGCGGACGCGGGCATCCTCGCGCGGTCGGTGGCGGACGCGCCGGAGATCGAGTGGGCGCCCGTCGACCCGGCGCTCCACGCGCCGCTCGACCAGGTCGCCGCGGTCGTGCGCCGGAGCCCGCGCCCCGGGCTCGGCCTGGCGTTCATCCAGTTCGTGACCGGCGCCGCGGGCCGCCCGGTGCTGCGGCGCTACGGCTTCCGCATGCCCGGCGAGCTCTGAGCCCGTGGATCTCTTTCCCCTCTGGCTCTCCCTCCGCGTCGCGCTGAGCGCGACCGCGCTCACCCTGGTGGTGGGGATCCCGGTGGCCCTCCTCCTGGCCCGGGCGCGCTTCGCGGGCCGCGGCCTGCTCGAGGCGGTCGTGGTCCTGCCGCTCGTGCTGCCGCCGACGGTCCTCGGCTACTACCTGCTCGTCGTCATCGGCAGCCGCGGCCCGCTCGGGCGCGCGCTCGCGGCGGTCGGGCTCGAGCTGGCGTTCACGTGGTGGGCCGCGGTGCTCGCCGCGAGCATCGGCTCGGTCGCGCTCCTCATCAAGTCCGCCCAGGCGGGCTTCGAGACGGTGGACCGGCAGCTCGAGCAGGCGGCGCGGACGCTCGGGCGCTCCGAGTGGAGCGTGTTCTGGTCCGTGACGCTGCCGCTCGCCTGGCGCGCGGTCCTCGCGGGCGCCGTCCTGGCATTCTGCCGCGCGCTCGGCGAGTTCGGGATCACCCTCATGGTGGCTGGCAACATCCCGGGGCGGACCCAGACGCTCCCGCTGGCGATCTACGATCGCGTGCAGGCGGCGCAGATGAACGAGGCGAACGCGCTCGCGCTGATCGCCGTCGGCATCGTCGTCGTCCTCGTCTTCGGCCTGAGCCGCGTGGCGAGGCTCCGCTACTAATGAGTCTCGCGGACTACGGCGACGGCGATGGGCGCGAGCCCGGAGCGCGGGGGCCCCGGGAGCACCGTCTGGCGAGCCGTGTCGCCGCGCGAAGCGCAGGGCGGGGCGAGCGCGCCGCCGCGGGTCGGCTGCCCTCGTGCCGCCCCCGGAGGGGGATGGGGGGTCGCGCGCAGCCCCGCCCGAGCGAGCGACGGCGTACAGGCGAGCCAGCCCGGTGCGACCGGGGCCGTCGCGCTCCGGGCCCAGGCGTGACCGTATTCCACGAGCCTCATTAGCCGTGGTTTCGGTCGAGATCGTCAAGCGGTACCCGGCCTTCGCGCTCGACGTCCGCTGGGAGGCGCAGGACGGGGTCGTCGGCCTCTTCGGCCCCTCGGGCGCCGGCAAGACGCTCACGCTCCAGTGCCTGGCCGGGCTGGTCACCCCGGACGCGGGGCGGATCGTCGTGGACGGCCGCGTCTTCTTCGACGCCGCCACGGGCGTGAGCCTGCCGCCCCAGGCGCGGCGCGTCGGCTACGTCTTCCAGGGCTACGCGCTGTTCCCGCACCTCAGCGTCGCCGAGAACGTCGCCTTCGGGCTGCACGGCCGCCCGCGCGCCGAGCGCGCGCGCCGCACCGCCGAGGTGCTCGGGCGGCTCGGGCTCGCCGGGCTCGAGCGGCGCCGCCCGCACGAGCTGTCGGGCGGCCAGCGCCAGCGCGTCGCCCTCGGGCGGGCGCTGGCGATCGACCCGGCGCTGCTCCTGCTCGACGAGCCGCTCTCGGCGCTCGACGCGCCGCTGCGGCGCGCGCTGCGCGACGAGCTGCGCGAGGTGCTCGCGGCGTGCGGGACGGCGGCGGTCGTCGTCACGCACGACTTCACCGAGGCTTACCGGCTCGCCGACCGGATCGTCGTGTGCGAGGCGGGGCGCGTGATCCAGTCGGCGCCGCGCGCCGAGCTCCTGTGGCGGCCCGCCTCCGAGGCGGTCGCGCGCATCATGGGCGTCGCCAACGTGCTGCACGGCTCCGTGGTCAAGGCGACCCCCGAGCGCATCCAGATCCGCTGGCGCGGGCAGACGCTCGAGGCCGTGAACTCGCCGACGCGCTCGTACCTGCCGCCGCCGGAGAGCCCGATCGCGTTCTTCATCCGGCCGGAGTACGTGCGGCTGGTGCGCAAGGACCGCGGCGCCCCCGACCCGGCGCACCACATGAACGTGATGCGCGGCCGGATTGTCCGCGAGGCGGACTTCGGCACGGTGTGGTCGCTCCGCGTGCGGCTGGACGAGGCGGGGCCGCCGGCGCAGGGCGACTTCGACCTCCAGGTGGAGGTGCCGCACCTGGTCTACGAGATCCTCGAGCTCGAGCGCGACCGCCACTGGGAGCTCTCCATCCACCGCGGCTCGATCCACGTGCTGCCGTCGTGAGCGCGGCCGCCGTCGTCGCACTGGCGGACGTGAGCGCGCGCTACGGGGAGGTCGAGACGCTGCGCGTGCCGGCCCTCGAGGTGCGGGAGGGCGAGGTCCTCGCCGTCATCGGCCCGAACGGCAGCGGCAAGTCCACCCTGCTCAGGATCCTCGCGTTCCTCGACCGGCCGGCGGCGGGCGAGGTGCGGTTCCACGGGCGCGCCGTCGACGCGGCGCACGCGCTCGCGGAGCGCCGGCGGATCGCCCTGGTCTTCCAGCAGCCGTTCCTCGCCGACGCGACCGTCGCGGAGAACGTGGCGCTCGGGCTCCGGTTCCGCGGCGCGCCGCCCGCGGAGAGCGAGGCGCGCGTGGCGCACTGGCTCGGGCGCTTCAACATCGCGCCGCTGCGCGATCAGCGGGCTCGCACGCTGTCGGGCGGCGAGGCGCAGCGGGTGGCGCTCGCGCGCGCGCTGGTGCTGGAGCCCGAGCTCCTGCTGCTCGACGAGCCGTTCGCGAGCCTCGACCAGCCCACGCGGGAGACGCTGATCCCCGACCTCGCCGCGATCCTGAGGGAGCGGCGCGTGACGACCGTGCTGGTCACCCACGACCGGAGCGAGGCGCAGGCGTTCGCCGACCGCGTCGCGGTCCTGATCGGGGGCCGCGTCCGCCAGCTCGACGAGACCGCGCGCGTCTTCCACGCCCCGGTCTCGGAGGAGGTCGCGCGCTTCGTGGGCGTCGAGACGATCGCGACCGGCCGGGTTCTCGCGAGCGAGGCGGGCGTCACGCTCGTCGTGATCGGGGGCGCGCAGCTCGAGGTCGCCGGGCGTGCGCGCCCGGGCGAGCTGGTGCGCGTCGGCATCCGCCCGGAGGACGTCACGCTGATGCCGTCGACGGAGCGCGCCGGCCTCTCGAGCGCGCGCAACCGCCTGAACGGGAGGATCGCGCGCATCGCGCCCGCCGCGCCGGGCACCCGCGTCGTCGTGGACGTCGGCTTCCCGCTCGTCGCGACCGTGACGGCGCGCTCGGTGAGCCAGCTCGGGC
>Ga0154364_1238_pt1 | contig 36871 bp, 28 predicted proteins | sample RifGroA2_FD_115892 | JGI IMG/M metagenome (GOLD analysis project Ga0154364, IMG submission 115892) | Candidatus Rokubacteria bacterium GWA2_73_35 | reverse complement strand
GTCCCGGAGTCGCCGGCCGACCATGAGCGCCATCTCCTTGATGATCGACGGGTAGCGCTCGGCGAGCGCGACGACCGGCTCCCGGGGGATCCTGACGATCACGCTCGGCTCGGTGGCCTGCGCCGCGGCGGGGTAGGTGCGCCGCTCGATGACCGCGATGCCGCCGAAGGGCTCGCCCGGGCCGAGGAGCTCGAGGACGACGTCCTTGCCCGTGCGGGAGTGCTTGAGGATCTTGACGTGCCCCGACCTGACGACGCAGAACCAGAGCGCGGGCTCGCCCTCCATGAAGATGTACTCGCGCGGGCGGTACGCCTCCTCGCGCGCGACCGTCGCGAGCGCCTGGACCTCCTTGCCCGGCAGCCCCGCGAACATCGGGCTCGTTCCGAGGAATGCGCCGACGTCGTGGCCTGGCACGCGCGGATAGTAGCACGCGCCCCCGCGCCCGGGCCGACGCGAGGCGGGCGCGGGGCGAGGGCGCCCCACGTGGGCGCCGCCGCCCCAAGCCGCCCGCTGGGCCGCCCGCACCACGGACCTGGGCCGTTCGGCGAATCAAGGACTTAGCGGGGCCCGGCCCGTGGCATCGCTCTTGCGATCCGGCAGGCTGGGATGAAGTTCTCAAGTCCGGCGGACGCGGTGCTCGTGGCGGAGGCCCTCCAGCGCGCTGCCATCTACCGGCTCCTCGGCGCCGCGTTCCGCCACCCGACCGAGGCGCGCCTCGCCGAGGTGGCGCTCGGCGGCGCGACTGCGGCCGCCGCGGCCCGCGGGGCCCTGCGCGACCGGCTCGCGGGGCTCGCGCTGGCCGCGAGCGAGGTGGACCTGTCCGCCGCGGCCGCCGAGCACGCCTTCCTCTTCGGGCGCACGGAACGCTGCGCGCCCTGGGAGAGCGTCTGCGGCGACCTCTCGTCGTTCGCCGACGCGGCGGCGTGCGTGGCCGACGTCGTCGGCTTCTACGAGACGTTCGGAGCCGGCTCCGCCGCGGAGCCCGACATGGAGGACCACATCGCCGCGGAGCTCGAGTTCATGGGCGGGCTCGCGCTCCGCGAGGCCTGCGCGCTGGCCGACGACGAGCCGGACACCCTCGCGGTGACGCGAGGCGTGGAGCGCGCCTTCCTCACCGACCACCTCGGGCGCTGGGCGGAGGCGTTCGCCGGCGCGGTGGCCGGCGCGACACCCGAGCGGCTCCACGCGGCCGCCGCCGCGCTGCTCGCGGCGTGGATCGCGGCCGAGGTCGAGGCGCTCGGCGCCGTGCCCGAGCGCGTGGCGCTGCCCGAGGAGGCGCAGGCGGTGTGATCCGCGCGGTCGTCGCCGATGAGGCGGCCCCGCCCCGTGACGCCGTGCGCAGTCCCTCCTCGAACCAGGCGAACGCCTTGCGGTGCAGATCCTCGAGCCTCGAGATCCGCACGCCGAGGTTGGCGCGGGTCTCCGAAAGGTGGACGAGCCCCAGGAACAACGACCAGAGGAGATCCACGATCTCCCGCGGCTCGTGAGGCCGGTAGATCCCCTTGTCGATCGCCGCCGCCACGATGTGGCTCACCAGCGAGAAGTTCCGCGCCGCACGCACGTTGATCTCCTGGAGCGTCTTCGGCGAGATGCCCGCGGTGAGGCCCGGCTGCTGGAGGAACACCAGCACGCGATAGGACTGCGGGAAGCGCGCGTGGTAGGCGTGGAAGTAGTCCCACACGCGCTTGAGCTGCCGGTCGGGCGCGAGCCCGGACGCCATGATCTTCTCGATCGCCTCGCGCATGCGCTCCATGCTCTCGAAGAGGAGCGAGACGTAGAGGTCTTCCTTGGAGCGATAGTAGAGGTAGATCGTCCCGACGGAGACCTCGGCCTGTCGTGCGATGTCCTCGATCGTCGCGCGCGAGAACCCCTTCTCGGCGAAGACACTGACGGCCGCCGCCTGGAGGGCCTGTCTCCGGGCGCGGCGCTCGCGGACCTTCCGGTGCGAAGTCCCCATTCCAGCAGGCGGATCAGAGCCCGAGCTGGCGGGCGATGATGTTCCGGTGGATCTGCGAGGTGCCCTCGCCGATCTCGAAGAGCTTCACGTCGCGGTAGAGGCGCTGGATGGGCGACTCCGTGACGTAGCCGTAGCCCCCGTGGAGCTGGAGCGCGTCGTTCGCCAGGCGCGTGGCCGTCTCCGTGGCGAAGAGCTTGGCCATGGACGCCTCCATGATATGGGGGCGTCCCGCGTCGGCGAGCCACGCGGCCTGGTAGGTGAGCAGGCGCGCGGCCTCGAGCGCCGTCGCCATGTCGGCGAGCATCCACTGGACGCCCTGGAACTTCCCGACGGGCTGGCCGAATTGCTGGCGCTGCCGGACGTACGCGAGCGTCGCCTCCAGCGCCGCGCGGCCGGTGCCGACGGCGTACGCCGCGGCGGTGATCCGCCCGAGCGTCAGCGTCTGCATCGCCGTCATCGCCCCGCGGTTCTCCTCGCCCAGGAGCGCGGCGGCGGGGACCTCGCAGCCGTCGAAGACGAGCTCGGCCGTCTGCGCGGCGCGCATGCCCATGGTCTCGATCCGGCGCGCCACCGTGAAGCCGGGGAGCCCGCGGTCCACGAGGAAGAGCGAGAGCCCCCGGACGCCCTGGCCGGGCGCCGTCGCGGCGGTGAGCACGACGAAGTCGGCGAAGGGGCCGTTCGTGGTGAACATCTTGGTGCCCGTGATGCGATAGCCCGCGGCCGTCTTCTCGGCGCGGCAGGCGATCGAGCCCGGGTCCGAGCCCGCGCCGGGCTCGGCGAAGGACCACGCGCCGATCTTCTCGCCGGCAATCCCGGGCCTCAGATAGCGCGCCTTCTGCTCACTGGTCCCGAACGCGCTGATCGCCGTCAGCGCGAGCGCCACGTGGACGTAGAAGCCGAGGGCGATGCCGGCGGAGGCGCGGCCCAGCTCCTCGGCGAGGATCGCGTAGGTGACGTTGCCCTCGCCCGCGCCGCCCCACTCGGCCGGGAACTTCACGCCGAGCCACCCGAGCCGGCCGAGCGCCCGGAAGAGGTGGAGCGGGAACTCGCCGCGGGCGTCGCACTCGCCCGCGATCGGGACGATCTCGCGCTCGCAGAACTGGGCGACGCTCCGGTGGAACTCGACCTGCTCAGGTGTGAAGGCGAACTCCATGCTAGCCTCCCGGGCGCACGACGATGCGGATCGGGTCGCCCTCCTTGGTGAACGCCCGGCGGAAGCCCTCGTTGATCGCCGGGAGCGGGATCACGTCGGTGACCGAGGACGAGAGGTCCAGCGCTCCCGAGGCGACGAGGCGGATCACCGTCTCGACCTCCTCGCGGTCGAAGCCCATGGAGGCGAGGACGGCCAGCTCGCCGCCGACGAAGGAGCGAAGCGGCGGCAGCTCGACGCGGTCGCCGCCCACGCCCGCGATCACCACGCGCCCGCCGCGCCTGAGGCTCCGCATCGCCTCGGTCACCGAGGCCTTGAGGCCGACGAACTCGACGGCGAGGTCGACGCCTTCCCCTGCGGCGAGCCCGCGGATCTGCTTCGCCGCGTCGCCTCCCGTGGCGTCCACGACGTGGGTTGCGCCGGCCTCCACGGCGCGCCGGAGCGCGCCGCGGGCGACGTCCACGCCGATCACCTCAGACGCGCCGAGGAGCTTCGCGAGCTTGATCCCGTGGACACCGAGGCCGCCGCAGCCGAAGACGGCGACCCTCTCGCCGGGTCGCAGCGCCCCTCGATGGGCCAGCGCCCGGTATGCCGTCGAGACGGCGTCGGCCACGATCGCGCCGACGGGGAACGAGACCTCGGCGGGCAGGGGCAGCAGGCACGAGGCGGGGAGCGTGATGGACTCGGCGAAGGCGCCCTCACGGTTGATCCCGAGCACCTGCGCCTGCTGGCAGAGCACCTCGCGCCCCCGGCGGCACGCGTGGCACCGGCCGCAGGCGACGCTGGGAAAGATCGTCACGCGGTCGCCGGGCTTCCAGCCGGTGACGCCGGCGCCGACGTCGGCGACGACGCCGGCGGCCTCGTGGCCGAGGACGATCGGCGTCGTCGGGAGCTGGATCGTCCCCTCGATCGCGACGTGGAGATCGGTGCCGCAGATCCCGCACGCCTCGACGGCGACGCGGACTTCACTCTCGCCCGGCGTCCGAGCCTCGACCTCCTCGATCCTGAGCGGCTCCTTCGCCGCGTAGAACCGCGCCGCGCGCATCAGGAGAGCGCCCGCTCAGCGCCCACGGAACACGGGCGCACGCTTGTCCCGGAAGGCGCGGAGTCCTTCCTTGTGGTCCTCGCTCTGGAAGCAGAGCGCCTGGACGCGGCACTCGTCCTCGAAATCGACCGCCATGTCCCGGCTGAGCCCGTCGTAGAGCGCGCGCTTCGTGGCGCGGAGGGCGAGCGGCGGCCCCGCGGCGAGGCGCCCCACGATGCCGTCGGTCACCTGGTCGAGCTGCGCGGCGGGGACGGCACGGTGGATCAGCCCGACGCGCTCGGCTTCGGTGGCGACGATGGTCTCGCCGAGGAGCAAGAGCTCCATCGCCTTCGCCACGCCGACCAGGCGCGGCAGGAGATAGCTCACACCCGCGTCGGCGCCGCTCAGCCCGACGCGGGTGAACACGAAGCCGAGGCGGGCGTCGTCGCGGGCGAGCCTGAGGTCGCACGCCATGAGGATGCCGAGCGCGCCGCCGAACGCGTCGCCGTTCAGCTTCGCCACGGCGGGCAGCGGCAGCTCGCGCAGCCGCCGCGCGACCTCGCAGTAGATCCTGACGCTGTGGTCGATGGCGGCCGCGCTGCCGACCACCTGATCCATCGAGGAGAGGTCGCCCCCGGCGCTGAACATCCGCCCGGCGCCCGTGACCACGAGCACCCGGGCGCTGGTGCTCCTGCCCAGCGCTTCCAGCGCGGCGCACAGCTCCTCGCCCATCGCCACGCTGAGGGCGTTGAGCTTGTCCGGGCGATTGAGGGTCAGCGTCACGACGCCGTCGGCTTCCCCGACCGTGATCGTCTCGAATGTCATGGTCCGTCCCTCGCCCTCGTGGGCTCCTTCTCGTAGCGCTTCGGCAGGCGGCGTTCGGCGGGGCCGGCGTAACGCGCGCCGAGTGCCTCCGGGATGATCCTGAGCGGGCGGCCTTCGCGGATCTCCTCGGTCGTGTGGGCGATCAGCGCCGGGAGGTAGGAGAGGACGCCGAGGCCGACCATCTCGAGCGGCTCGAACCCGATCTCGAGCAGGACCGCCGCGATGACCCCGGCCAGATTCGGCGGCAGGGGGTGGCCCGAGCGCCTCGCCGCCTCGCGCGCGATCGCATCGAAGAGCCGCGCCTGCTCGTCCCACACGCCGAGCTCGAGCGCGACCGCGCGGAGCGCGGCGGCCCGGGGCTCGCGTCGCCTGTGCACCGGGTGGCCGAGGCCCGGGATCCGGCGCTTGTCCTTCGCGTACGCCTCGACGGTCCGGTGCGCGACCTCGGCGCGCGAGAGGCCGTCGCGCGTGCGCGCCGCGTGCGCCGCCGCGAGCATCTCGGCGCACTCGCGCGGCGAGCCCGTCACCGAGCCGAAGGCGATCACGCCCGCCGCGATCGCCGCCGCAGGCGCTTCGGGCGCCGCGGAGGCGGCGAAGCGCGCGGCGGGGACCGCCGAGCTGATGAAGGCTTGGTCGAGCCCCGAGCGCAGGACGGCGTCGAGCGCCCGCGCCCGGGCGCGTGTCGGCAGCTCGCCACGGATGACGAGGTACGTGGCCTCGGGGAAGGTGAGCGCGCGGATCAGCGCCTCGGCGCGGTAGCCGCGGACGAGGATCGTGCCCGACTCCGCCCAGCCGATCTTGGTCGTCCAGTAGCCCTGCCAGGACTCGGTCCCCGGCCGCTTCACGCCCGGCCCCCGGCGCCGTGGATCATCCGCTCCTGGCCCGCCCAGTACGGCGCCTTGACGTCGCGGCGCGAGATCTTCCCGACGGGCGTCTTCGGCAGGGAGGCACGGATCTCGAGCGACTTCGGCGCCTTGAACGGCGCGAGCCGCTCCTTCGCGAACGCGAGGAGCTCCGCCTCGTCGACGGTCTGCCCGCTCTTGAGCGCCACGACGGCTTTCACGGCCTCGCCCCACTTCTCGTCGGGGACACCGACGACGGCGGCTTCGAGCAGGGCCGGGTGCTGGTAGAGGATGTCCTCCACCTCGCGCGGGTAGACGTTCATCCCGCCGGTGATGATCATGTCGCCCTTGCGGTCGACCAGATAGACGTAGCCGTCCGCGTCCACGCGGGCGAGGTCGCCGAAGTGGAGCCAGCCGTCCACGATCGTCCGTGCGGTCAGCTCCGGCAGGTTCCAGTAGCCGGTCGTCATCCACGGCGCGCGCACGCACGCCTCGCCGACCTCCCCGACGGGCACGTCGCGCCCCGACTCGTCGAGGATGCGGACGCGGCCGCCGAGCGAGTTCTCGCGCCCGCACGAGAGCAGCCGCTCCTCGTGGCCCTCGAGTGCCGCCTGATGCTCGGCCGGCGTCGTGTGGGTGTTCAGACCGTACGCCTCGGTGCCGCCCCAGCCCGTGTGCAGGATCGGGCCGAAGCGCTCGATCGCCCGGCGCACGAGGGCGGACGACGCCGGCGCCGCCGCGTAGCAGATGAACGCGAGGCTCGAGAGGTCGTGGCGGTTGATCTCGGGGTGGCCGAGAAACATCTGGAGCAGGGTGGGGATGGCGAGGAGATGGGTCACGCGGTGGCGCTCGATCGCCGCGAACGTCTGCACGGGATCCGGCGCCTGGAGGATCACCGCCGTGCTCCCCGTGACCCAGCCCGAGTCCATGAGGCGCGCGGCGAAGTGGCTCATCGGCGTGTAGAGGAGCCCGACGTCTCCGGCCTGGCGCCGCGCGATCTGGGCCCACGCGAACATCGCCGCCTCGGTGCTCGCGTACGTGTGGGCCACGCCCTTGGGTTTCCCGGTCGTGCCCGAGGTGTAGAGGATCTGGCCGAGCTCGCCCTCCGAGCCGCGGATCACGGGCGCCTCGCCGGCGTGGAGCCGCAGGAGGTCCTCGTAGTCGAGCACGCCGTCGCCTCCGCCCGGCGCGATCACGTACCGGACGTCCGGGAGGAGCGCGCGCAGCGCGTGCGCCCGGGGAGCGAGCGCGGGCGCCGGGGCGATCAGGACCCGGGCTCCGCAGTCCGCCACCATGTGGGCGTGGTCGGCCTCGGTGAGCATCCCGAGCATCGGGACGAAGGCCGCGCCACTGCGTGCGATGCCGGCGAGCGCCTCCATGAACTCGTGGTTGTTGGCCTGGAGCACGGCGACGCGGTCGCCCGGCCGCACGCCGAGCTGGATCAGCGCGCGGGCGAGCCCGCTCGCGCGGGCGTCCAGCGCCCGGTAGGCGAGCCGCGTCTCGCCCTCGATGACCGCGGTCCGTTCCGGATACCACCGCGCCGCGCGGCCGAGGTAGTACGCGTAGGGGTGAATCATGGCTGCGCCTCCGTCAGCGCGGGATTGTGAGCGCTCTCAGGAAGTTCTCGCGCAGGAGCTTCCGCTTGACGGGGAGCGGCAGCCCGAGCGCGTCCACGTCCTCGCGGGCGCGCTTGAAGCTCACGAGCGGGTAGTCCGTCGCCCAGATCACCTTGTCCTGGCCCCAGCCCCGGACGAAGTCGAGGAATTCAGGAGGCCAGAGCTTCGCCGGGCGCGCGGAGGTTTCCACGTACACGTTCGGGTGCTTCCAGGCGAGCGTCATCATCTCCTCGTGCCAGGGCTGGCCGAGGTGGCAGCCGAGGATCACCAGCTCGGGGAAGGCGAGCGCCACCTCGTCGAGGTAGATCGGCCGTCCGCACTCCGACGGCATCAGCGGGCCCGTGTGGCCGACCTGGATCGCGACGGCGGCGCCCAGCTCGGCGCACTTGAGGTACACGGGCCAGTAGCGCTTGTCGTTGGGCGGGAGCCCCGTGTAGTCGTCGCCGCCGTAGGCGTACGGCTCGAGGCGCACGAGCCGGATGCCGAGCTCGCGCACCAGCCGCTCGATCTCGCGGGCGACGTCCATCGGCCGCTTGCGCGGGTCCACGGTGCCGGCGCCGATGAACCGGTCGGGGTGCTTCCGGACGGTCTCGCCGACGGTCTCGTTCCGCATCACGTGGAGGTTCCCGTAGCCGAAGGCGGAGAAGACCGCGATCTCGACGTCGGCCTCGTCCATCTCGGCGAGCATCGTCTCGAGCGTCATGCCCTCGAGCATCCGGCGATCGACCTTGTACCGCTTGAAGATGTGGACGAACTCCGGCGGCCACTGCGTGGCGCCCTCCGGCGTCACGAGGGTCGCCCACGCGTCGATCGCGCCGATCTTCTCCATGGTCTGATCGGCGTCGGGGGGAGCGAGCGCCGCTCCTCCCCGACACCCCCCACCCGGTCACCGTGAGTGCCGGGCGCTCGAGCGTTCAGAGCTGTGTTTCGCGGGCGATGATCTCGCGCATGATCTCGCTCGTGCCCGCGCCGATCGTGAACGCGGACACGTCCCGGTAGAGCCGGCACACGGGGGACTCCTCGATGAAGCCGTACCCGCCGTGGAGCTGGAAGACCTCGTTGGCGACGTGCTTGACCTGCTCGCACGAGAAGAGCTTCGCCATCGAGGCGGCGAGGCTCGCGTCCGGGGCGTCGCGGCTCAGGCGGTCGCAGGCCCAGTGGACGAGCTGGCGCGTCGCCTCCATTGTGGTGCGGACGTCGGCGAGGCGGTGGCGCCACGCCTGGAACTTGCCGAGCGGCTGCCCGAACACCTGGCGCTCGGCCGCGTACCGCGTGCCCTCCTCCCAGAGGCGCTCCATCACGCCGAGCGCGAAGGCCGAGATGACGAGCCGCTCGCCCTTGAAGTGGTCCATGACGTAGCCGAACCCCCGGCCCTCCTCGCCGACGAGGTTCCCGAGCGGCACCCGGCAGTCGTCGAAGAAGAGCTCCGCGGTGTCCGAGGCGCGCGAGCCCATCTTCTGGAGGGCCTTGCCCACGCGGAAGCCCCTGGTGTCGCTGGGCAGCAGGATGACCGACAGCCCCTTCGGCCCGGGCCCGCCCGTGCGCGCGACGAGCGAGACGAAGTCCGCCCGCGTGCCGTTCGTGATGAAGGTCTTCGACCCGTTGATGACCCAGTCGCCGCCCTCGCGGCGCGCCGTCGTCCGGATCGCCCCCACGTCCGAGCCGGCGCCGGGCTCGCTGATCCCGATCGCGGCGATCCGCTCGCCGCGGATCGCCGGGGCGAGGAACTCGCGCTTCTGCGCCGGCGTCCCGCGCGCGTCGATGACCGAGAGCGCGAACTCCATATGGGCGAGCAGGCCGACGGCGGTGCCGACGCTCCCGCACTTCACCAGCTCCTGGGCGAGGATCAGCGTGTACCGGAAGTCGAGGCCGGCGCCGCCGTACTCGGGTGAGTAGCGGAGGCCCAGATAGCCGAGCTTCCCCATCAGGCCGTAGAGCTCGCGGGGGAAGAGCCCCGCCGCCTCCCACGCGTCGGCGTGGGGGGCGAGCTCGCGCGCCACCAGGGCGCGGAGCGCGCGCCGGAACTCCTCGTGCTCGGCCGTGAGCCAGGGGGCGGCGTCGGTCACGACTGAATGATATTCAGTTAGTGAAGTATGTTCCAGTCCCAAGAGGGTTGGCACTCCCCCGCCCCTCCCCCGCCCCCCGGGGGGCGGGGGCCGCGGGTATGATCTGCGTCATATCGGGCGCGGGCGCGCCTGGCTGACAGTCCTCGGCAACGGGAGGCCCGAGAGTATGGGTGTGCGCCTGCGCCACGGAGTCCCGGCCGCGGTTCTCGCTTCGGCGCTGCTCGGCGGCACCGGGTGTACGACGTCCCAGCCCGCCTCGCCCGGCCCCGCCGGGCCGGCGGCGGGCACGCCCGTCGCGGCGGCGGTGGTCGCCGGCACCGGCCAGCCGCTCCCGGTCAGGCTGACGCCGATGCTCGGTCGGCCCGCGTCACCGGAGCTCCTGGCCCTCGGCAAGCGCGTCTACGACCGGCAGTGCGCGGCCTGTCATGGCACGACCGGACGCGGCGCCGGCGAGGCCGCATACCTGCTCTACCCGAAGCCGCGGGACTTCACGACCGGCAACTACCGCCTGGTGTCGACGTGGGAGCGCGTGCCGACCGACGAGGATCTCTACCTCACCATCTCCCGCGGCATGCCCGGGTCGGCGATGCCCTCGTGGGGCCACCTGTCGGAGGAGGAGCGCTGGGCGCTCGTCCACTACATCAAGAGCTTCGCCACCAAGCCCTGGATCCTCGCCGCCGCGGCTGATCCGAAGGGCGAAGGCCAGGCCGGCACGGGCCTGATCCGCGTGCCGCCCGCGCCGGCGTTCACCGCTGCGGCGCGCAAGCTCGCGCTCGATCGGTACGCCGACGCGTGCGCCTCGTGCCACGGTCCGACGGGCAAGGGCGACGGTGCCGAGGCCCAGAAGGACGATCTGGGCTATCCGACGCGCCCGCGGGACCTGACGCTGGGGGTCTTCAAGGGGGCCCCGGACCCCGTCCACCTCTATCGACGGATCGTGGCGGGACTGCCGGGGACGCCGATGCCGATGAGCGACTGGGCGTACGGCGACGAGGCGTGGCACCTCGTGAACCTGATCCGGTCCTGGTCGAGCGACGCGCAGCGCGCGCGCGCCGAGATGCGGAAGTTCCGTATCCTCGCGCGGCGGGTCGACCGGCTGCCCGAGCATCCGGACTCCGGGGCGTGGCGCCGGGCCCAGCCCGTGAACCTCCACCTGATGCCGCTCTGGTGGCGGACGGACCGGCCGGAGGAGGTCACGGTGCGCGCGCTGCACGACGGCAAGCAAGTGGCGCTCCTCCTCATGTGGTCGGACGCCACACACGACCACACCGCGATGCGGCCCCAGGACTTCCGCGACGCGGTGGCCGTTCAGTTCTCGCCGACCGCCGATCCGCCGTTCTTCGCGATGGGGGAGCGGGAACGGTTCGTCAACATCTGGATGTGGAAGTCGGAGCGGCAGGCGGATCTCGAACCCGCCTTCCAGGATCTCGAGAAGGTCTACCCGAACCTCGGTATCGACTCCTATCCGAACCTCCTGGTGGCGCCGTACGAGCAGCCGACGCGGCACGCGCTGACGCTCGACTCGGATCCGACGTTCGTGACCGGCTGGGGCGCCGGCAACATCGTCTCCGACCCTTCGCGACGGAGCCCGGCGGAGGACCTCGTCGCCCAGGGGTTCGGCACCCTCCGCGCGCGTTCGCGCGGCGACCAGGCGGTGGACGCGCGCGGCGTCTACGCGACCGGGACGTACCGCGTGATGTTCCGCCGCGACCTCGCCGGCCGCGGCGCGGGCGCCGTCACGCTGACGCCGGGCACGACGGTCTCGGTGGGCTTCGCGGTCTGGAACGGCAGCGCCGGGGATAGGGACGGCAAGAAGTCCGTCACGATCTGGCAGGACCTCGTGCTCGAACCATGACTCGCTCTGAGGAGGAAGCGGATGGAGCGACGTGAATTCCTCCGCTGGCTCGGCCTCGGCGCCGGCACGGCGGCCGCGACCGAGCTCGCGCTGCCGCTCAGGCTCCTTGCGGCGGCCGATCCCGACCAGAACCCCCTGGCGGGCTCGGTGGCCCGCGACTGGGAGAAGATCTACCGCGACCAGTACGCCTACGACCGCACCTTCGACTGGGTCTGCTCGCCCAACGACACCCACGCCTGCCGCGTGCGAGCCTTCGTGCGCAACGGCGTCGTCACGCGGCTGGGCAACACCTACGACTACCAGACCTATGCCGACCTCGACGGCAACCACGCCACCGCGAACTGGAACCCGCGCCAGTGCGCCAAGGGCTACACGTTCCACCGGGTGCTCTACGGGCCCTACCGCCTCAAGCACCCGATCGTGCGCAGGGGCTGGAAGGCGTGGGCCGACGCCGGCTTCCCCGAGCTCACGCCCGAGCTCCGCACGAAGTACATGTTCGACGCGCGCGGCCAGGACGAGTTCGTCCAGATCGCGTGGGAGGACGCCTTCGCCTGCATCGCGAAGGCGCTGGTCAAGATCGCCGAAAGCTACAGCGGCGAGGACGGGAAGGCGCGCCTGCTCGCGCAGGGCTACCAGCCGGAGATGGTCGAGGCGATGGGAGGCGCCGGCACGCGCACGATCAAGATGCGCGGCGGCATGGGGCTCCTCGGCGTCATCGGCAAGTACGGCATGTACCGGCTCAACAACTCCCTCGCGCTGCTCGACGCGGCGATCCGTCGCGTCGGATCGAAGGACGCGAAGGCCGGCCGCAACTGGTCCAACTACACCTGGCACGGCGACCAGGCGCCCGGCCACCCCTGGGTGCACGGGCTCCAGGCCTCGGACTGCGACTTCAACGACCTCCGGTTCTCCAAGCTCATCATCATGGACGGCAAGAACCTGGTGGAGAACAAGCTCACCGATTCCCACTGGTTCATCGAGTGCATGGAGCGCGGCGCGAAGATCGTCGTCATCGCGCCCGAGTACGGGCCGCCGTCCACCAAGGCGGACTACTGGATCCCCATCCGGCCCCAGACCGACGCCGCCCTCTGGCTCGGCGTCACGCGCCTGATGCTCGAGAACAAGTGGTACGACGAGGGCTTCGTCCGGGCCTTCACCGACTTCCCGCTCCTCGTCCGCACCGACACGCTGCGGCGCCTGCGCGCCCACGAGGTCTTCCCCGGCTACAGGACGACGCTCGCGCCCGACGGCCCCTCGGTGAAGGTCCAGGGACTCACGGCCGAGCAGCACGCCAGGCTCGGCGATTACGTCGTCTGGGACGCGCAGGCGGGGGCCCTGCGCGCCCTCACGCGCGACGACGTCGGTGCGCGGATGGCGGCGAAGGGCATCCGGCCGGCTCTCGACGGAACCTGGAAGGTGAAGCTCGTGGACGGCGCGGAGGTGGAGGTCGCCACCCTCTGGACCCTCTACGGCACGCACCTCAAGGACTACGACCTCGACACGGTCGTCGAGATCACCCAGGCGCCCGGGGACCTGATCCGGCAGCTCGCGCAGGACATCGGCACGATGAGGCCGGTGGCGATCCACCAGGGCGAGGGGATCAACCACTGGTTCCACGCGACCGAGATGAACCGCGCCGCGTACCTGCCGCTGATGCTCACCGGCAACATCGGCAAGCCCGGCGCGGGGTGCCACACCTGGGCGGGGAACTACAAGGCGGCCCTCTTCCAGGGCTCGAAGGAGACGGGCCCGGGCTTCAAGGGCTGGGTCGCCGAGGACCCGTTCCAGCCGAACCTCGACCCCGGCGCCCACGGCCGCGACGTGGAGGCGCACGCGTACACGAAGGACGAGGAGCCCGCGTACTGGAACCACGGCGACCTCGCGCTGATCGTCGACACGCCGAAGTACGGCCGGCGGAACTTCACCGGCGACACCCACATGCCCACGCCGAGCAAGGCGATCATCTTCACGAACGTCAACCTGATCAACAACGCCAAGTGGGCGTACGGCGTCATCAAGAACGTGAACCCGAAGGTCGAGATGATCGTCGCGATCGACATCCAGATGACCGCGTCGATCGAGTACGCGGACATCGCGCTGCCGGCCAACAGCTGGCTGGAGTTCGAGGGGCTCGAGGTGACGGCGAGCTGCTCGAACCCGTTCCTCCAGATCTGGAAGGGCGGCATTCCGCCGGTCTTCGACAGCCGCGACGACCTGATGATCCTCGCGGGGATCGCGAAGGCGCTCGCGGACGTCACCGGCGACCGGCGCTTCGCCGACTACTTCAAGTTCGCGCTCGCGGGCGGGCGCGAGGTCTACATCCAGCGCCTGCTCGACACCTCGACGACGACCGCCGGCTACAGGCTCGCCGACATCATGGCGGGCAAGTACGGGCCGCGCGGCGGCGCGCTCATGCTCTTCCGCACCTATCCGCGCATCCCGTTCTGGGAGCAGGTCCACGACTCGGAGCCGTTCCACACCGACACCGGGCGGCTCCACGCGTACGCCGACGTCCCCGAGGCGATCGAGTATGGCGAGAACTTCATCGTGCACCGCGAGGGCCCGGAGGCGACGCCGTACTTGCCGAACGTCATCGTGTCCTCGAACCCGCTCGTTCGCCCGGACGACTACGGGATCCCGCTCACGGCGGAGCACTGGGACGAGCGAACGATCCGCAACGTGAAGCTCCCGTGGAGCCGGGTCAAAGGGACGAAGAACTTCCTCTGGGAGAAGGGCTACCACTTCTACTGTCTCACGCCGAAGACGCGCCACCGCGTCCACTCGGGCTGGTCGAACGTGGACTGGCACATGCTGTACGACTCCAACTTCGGGGATCCGTACCGTCTCGACAAGCGGGCCCCTTCGGTCGGGGAGCACCAGCTCCACATGAATCCTCAGGCTGCGCGCGACCTGGGAATCAACGACGGCGATTATGTTTACGTGGACGCGAACCCGGCCGACCGGCCGTACCTGGGCGCACGGCCCGACGACCCGTTCTATCGCGTGTCGCGCTGCATGCTCCGCGTGAAGTACAACCACGCGTACCCGTACGACTGCGTCATGATGAAGCACGCGCCGTTCATCGCCACCGAGAAGAGCGTGAAGGCGCACGAAACCCGTCCCGACGGCCGCGCGCTCAGCGAGAACACCGGCTACCAGGCGAACCTGCGCTACGGCTCGCAGCAGTCCGTCACGCGCAACTGGCACATGCCGATGCACCAGACCGACTCGCTGTTCCACAAGGCCAAGGTCTTCATGGGGTTCATCTTCGGCGGCGAGGCGGACAACCACGCGCTCAACACGGTGCCCAAGGAGACGCTCGTGAAGGTCACCAAGGCCGAGGACGGCGGCCTCGGCGGCAGGGGCGTCTGGGCGCCCGCGACGACCGGATTCACGCCCGACAACGAGAACGAGTTCATGAAGCGCTACATCGCCGGCGACCTCTACCGGAAGGCCTAGCGTGCCGTACGGCGACCCGGATCCGACCGATCCCGGCGTCCTGGTGGGCGTGGCGCTTCCGGCGGAGCTGGAGGCGACGCGGGACATGGCCTGGGTGTTCGCCGAGGAGTTCGCGCGCATGGGATTCGACGCGCCGCGGATCCTCGGCCTGTTCCGGTCGCCGTTCTACGCCGGCGCCCACCGCGCTCTTCGACTGCTCGGGGAGACCGAAGTCACCGCGATCGTCCGGGAGTGCGTCGGCGTGTTCGGCGCCCACACGGGGCCGCCGGCCGCCGAAGTGACCGGGAGGGACTAGCGTATGGCGCGCGTCCACAACTGGCAGCTCGGCCGGGAGATGACCTACACGTACGATGCGGCGTATCCCCGCGCGCAGTTCGCGTTCGTGTTCAACATCAACCGCTGCATCGCCTGCCAGAGCTGCACGATGGCCTGCAAGTCCACGTGGACCTTCTCGAAGGGCCAGGAGCACATGTGGTGGGCCAACGTCGAGACGAAGCCCTACGGCGGCTACCCGATGTTCTGGGACATGAAGATCCTGGAGCTGCTCGAGCGCGCAAACCCGGACGGCCAGCGCTGGACCGGCGCGCCCGCCGGCGACCCTCGGGGCCCCTGGGGTCGGTTCGAGGGGCAGACGATCTTCGAGGCCCCACGCATGCTGACCCCCGACAGCGCGCGCGTGCTCGGCTACCTGCCGGCCGACGACGAGTGGAACTCGCCGAACATCTACGAGGACAACCCCGTCGGCGAGCGCGGCAAGCCCCGCGAGTACCACAGGACCGGCGAGTCGCTGCCGGAGCACAAGACCTGGTTCTTCTATCTCGCGCGCATCTGCAACCACTGCCAGTATCCGGCCTGTCTGGCCGCCTGCCCGCGCAAGGCGATCTACAAGCGGCCCGAGGACGGGATCGTCCTCATCGATCAGGCCGAGTGCCGCGGCTACCGGAAGTGCGTCGAGGCGTGCCCGTACAAGAAGTCGATGTACCGCGGCAACACGCGGGTGTCGGAGAAGTGCGTCGCCTGCTACCCGCGCGTCGAGGGCAGGGACCCGGAGAGCGGCGGCGTGCCGCTCGAGACGCGCTGCATGGCGGCGTGCATCGGCCAGATCCGGCTCCAGGGGCTCGTCAGGCTGAACCCGGACGGCACCTGGGCCGAGGACCGGCAGAACCCGCTCTACTACCTCGTGCATGTGGCGAAGGTGGCCCTGCCGCTCTACCCGCAGTTCGGCACCGAGCCGAACGGCTACTACATTCCCCCGCGCTGGGTGCCGCGCCCCTACCTCCGGCAGATGTTCGGCCCCGGCGTGGACGCGGCGCTCGAGCGCTACGAGAAGCCCGACCGCGAGCTGACCGCCGTGCTCCAGCTCTTCCGGCGGTCGAACAAGATCATCTTCGGCTACAAGGTCGTCGAGGGTCCGAAGGTGTACGAGGGCACGCTGCGCGGCAGGAAGGTCACGGTCCACGACGACACGGTGATCGCCTACGGGCGGCGCGGCGAGGAGCTGTTCCGGACGAAGGTCGAGGAGCCGATCCATGTCCGATCGAGCAGGCACGCCAACTCGATCTAGCTCGGAGGGGGGCTCCGCCCCCCTTCCGAACCTCCCCCCGTCGAAGGCGCGGGCAAAGCCCGCGCTCGAAGCGGTGGATCTCTTGCTCTGTCGAAGCGCCCTCTGGGAGGCGCTGGTGCTTGGCTTCTGCCCACCGACCGAGGAGACGGTCGCGCGGCTCGCACGGGCCGAGGGGGCGGGCGCGCTCGCCGAGGCGGCCGCGCCGCTCGACGCCGCGGACGGGACCGCGCTCGCGCCGCTGGTGCGGGCGCTCGCCGTCGCGCCGGCGCCGTCGGGCGAGGCGCTCGGCCTCGCATACGGCCGCCTGTTCGGCCACACCGCGCGCGGCGCGGCGTCGCCCTACGAGACCGAGTACGGCGAGGACTCGCTCTGGGCGCCTCAGCGCGAGATGAGCGACCTCGGGGCGTTCTTCCGCGCCTTCGGCCTCGTGCTCGATCCCGGCGCCCGCGAGCGCCCCGACCACATCGCCTGCGAGTGCGAGTTCCTCCTCGTCCTGGCGCGGCGCGAGGCGCGCGCCTCGGCGCTCGGCGACGCGCCGCTCGGCGACGAGGCGCGCCGCGCCACGCGCCTGTTCCTCCGCGACCACCTGGGCCGCTGGGCGCCCGCCTTCGGCGGCGCGCTCGCGCGACTCGACCCCGATGGGTTCTACGGTGTGCTCGGCGGCCTGCTCGTCGGGGTCGTCACCGCCGAGTGCGGGCGCGCGGGCGTCGCCGTCGGCCCGTCCTTTCTCAGCCTCCGCTCCACGGCGCCCGACGCGACGCCGATGGCCTGCGGGCCGGCCGGCGCCCCGCTCGAGGCATGACGCCGGCGCGCCTCGAGCCCGAGTGGGAGCCGCGTCTCGTCGAGGGGGCCGTGCTCCTCGCCGTGGCCGGGCGGGCGGAGGAGGCACGCTTCCGCGCCGAGCGCGACCGGCTCTACGGGATCGCCGAGGGCGCCGAGCGCGAGACGGCCTTCGACACGCTCCACGCGGCGTGGTTCGCGCGCCTGGGACTCGACCGGCCGTTCCGCGAGGCCCTCGAGGAGCGGCCGGCGATCGTCGCCCGCTGCGCGCGCTGGCTCGTCGCCTGGGCGCGCCGGCGTGGTGACGAGGGCGCCGACCTGCTCGTCCCCCCGGGGGCCTCCCCGACGCTCCTCGTCCGGGTGACCTGCGAGACCGTCGCCGCGCCGGCGCGGCTGGGCGTCCTCCTCCGCCGCGAGCTGCTGCACGTGGCCGACATGCTCGACCCGCGCTTCGGCTACGCGCCGGGGGTGCCGGCCGACGTCGCCGGCGGCCCGCGCGAGCACCTCGTCCGCGAGAACTACCGCGTGCTCTGGAACGCCTACGTGGACGGGCGGCTCGCGCGCCGCGGGTGCCTCCCCGCCGGCTCGCGCGCCGAGCGCCTTCGCGAGTTCGCGCGCGCGTACGCCTACCTGGGCGAGGCCGCCGAGTCGGCCTTCGCGCGCTTCTTCGACGCCGACCAGCGCAGCCACGCGGACCTCATGGCGTTCGCCGTCGGTGGTCCGGAGGCCGCCCCGCGGCCCCGCTGCGGGCTCTGCGACCTGCCGGGACCCGTCGTGGTCGCCGGCGCGACGCTCGCGGGCCGCGCGCTCGCGGCGATCGTCCGCGACTTCCCGGCCTGGCGGCCCGCCGACGGTGTGTGCGCCCGCTGCGCCGAGCTCTACGCGTCGCGCGCGGCCGCGTCGGCCTGAGGCGCCCGCCGCCGCACGCGCCTGACGAGCCACCACTCCGCGACGCCGACGAGGCCGACGCCCAGCAGCGGGTAGACGTAGACGGTCGCCGGCGGGGGCGCGTCGAGGACGACGAAGCTCCAGGACGAGAGCGACATCCTGAGCCCGCGCTCGCCGTTCGAGCCGTCCCAGGCGTGGACCGCGAAGGGCACGAGGCGGCCGGGCTCGAAGGCCACGTCGCTCGCGGGGTCCTTCGGCCCGAGCGGGCGCGTCAGGACGACGCGCCAGCGGCCGTCCTTCCACGCCCCGCGGGCGCTCACGTCCTGGCTCGCCGCGGGCAGCTCGACGACGGGCTTCTCCCACCCCTCGGCGCGCTCCTTGACGACGGCGGCGTCGCCCCGCCCGTTCGCGTCGGCGCGCCAGTGCCAGAGCGCGACCGGGCGCCCGGGGTTCCCGAGGAAGAAGTGCGGGCGCTCGGGCCCCGTCGGGATCGCCACCGGGAACTGGAGCCGGATCGCGTCCCGCAGCCGCTCCCGGCGCTCGGGGTCGAGGTCGATCCTGGGGTAGGTCCACGGGGCGAGCGCCGGCTCGGGACCGGGCCGGTGCTCGACGTCCTCGAAGCGGTCGTCCCACTCGAGCAGGAACGCGATCGCGCGCTCGTCGTAGAGGGCGCGGATGCTGACGACGTCGACGGCGTGGTTCTGCCAGCGCGGCCTGGCGAGGACCTGGCCCGCGAGCGGCACGGCGAGGAAGGGCTGCGCCCGCCAGCGGGGATCGGCGGGGTCGCCGGGCAATGGGCCCGCGACCCGGGTGGCCCGCAGGACGACCTCCGCGCCCGGCTCCTCCGTCGTCTGGAGCGACGTCACGTAGTGGGCGAGGGCCCAGCGCTCGTCCTCGGAGAGCGAGTCGGCGTACGAGGGCATGGGGGTGCCGTCGACCCCGGTGGAGAAGCGCATGAAGATGTCCGCGGCCTCGCGGCCGCCCTTCATGAGCCAGCCCTTCTGGAGATTGGCGGCGCGGATGGTGTTCTTCGCGTCGTCCTTCAGGGTCGGCGCCGCGGGCCCGTCGCCCCGGCCGCTCTCGCCGTGGCACTCCCAGCACTTGGCCTTCTGGTAGACCTGCCGGCCCCGGGCGAGCAGCTCCGGCGAAGCCGCGGGCCCGCGCCCCGCGCTCACCACGGTGCGCGGCTCCTGGAACGCGGTGCTGAACGTCTTGAGGTATGCGATCACCTGCCAGCGCTCGTCGGCCGAGAGCGTCGTCCAGCCCGACATCGCGGTGCCGGGGACGCCGCGCGTCACGACGCGGAAGAGGTCCTCGTCCGTCGGCGGCTCGCCCGAGCCCGTGGTCCTCAACTTGAACGCGCCGAGCGTGAAGTCGCGCGGCCGCGGGTTCAGGTAGGGCGCCACGGGGCCGAGCCCGTCGCCCTTCTCGCCGTGGCAGGCCTGGCAGCGCTTCGCGTAGATCCGCTTGCCGCGCGCGAGGCCCTCGGGCGTCCCCGCGGGCGTCGTCTGCGCCCAGGCGCCGGACGGATGGAGCCAGCCGAGCCTCTCCGGCTTGCGCGGCTCGACGCCGGCCAGGTCGTAGGCGGCCATCACGGCCTTCCACTTCTGCTCGTCGGTGAGGTCGTGGCGCCAGGTCGGCATCGCCGAGTCCCACGGCGTCGCCTCCGGCGGCAGGCCGGGCCCGCCCACGGTGACGCGCCAGAAGGCGTACGACTCGACGACGGTGGCGATCGTGCCGGCGTCGGTGAAATTCGCGGGCTTGAGCCGAAAGCCCCAGGCCATCGGCCCGGCGCCGTCGGCGGCGTCGCCGTGACAGGGGCGGCAGTTGATCTGGAAGATCTCCCGCCCCTCGGCGAGGATCGCGGCCTCGTCGGACCGCCCACGGAACGGGTTCGAGCGCTTCTCGTACGCCCCCGGGATCGTCGGGTGCTGGATCCGCAAGATGGTCGGGCTCTGGGCCGTCGGCGCCGTGCGGGCGTAGACGGCGGCGCCCGCGAGCAGCGGAAGGAGGACGAGGACGACCAGGCGCGCGAGCCTGCGCCAGCGCGCGTGCGGCGCGGCCGGGTCGGGCCCGCGCAAGCCCGCGACCGGTGGCCGGAGGAACTCGCGGAGCGACTCGTCGCTGATCGTCACGTAGACCGCCGCGCCGACGAGGGCGAGCAGCAGGTAGATCAGGCGGACGACGCCCGGCACGGGGAGCGGCCGCGGCCCGCCCGTCACCCACATCCCGAGCCAGGGCAGGCCCCACGCGAGGAGCGCCCAGACGATCGCCAGCGCGATGACGACGTTCCAGAAGAGGGGCAGGCGGCGCGGCCGACTCACCGGAGCCCCAGGACGAACGCGAGCAGGTCGTGGAACTCCTCGACCGTGAGGATCTCCTTGAAGTTCCCCGGCATCATCGAGACGGTCTGGGGCGTCCGCTGCTTGATGTCGGCCCTGGCGACCTGCTGGATCCTCCCCTGGCTGTCGGCGACCTCGACCGTCGTCGCGTCCTCCCTCTTGACGATGCCGGTGACGTACTGGTCGCTCTTCGTGATGATCAGCACGGTCTCGTAGCCCGAGGCGATCACCTTCGAGGGCTCCAGGATCGACTCGACGATGAACACGGGATCCCGCGTGCCGGCCACCGTGGTCAGCTCGGGTCCGACGCTGCCGCCGCGCGTGCCCACGCGATGGCACTTGCCGCAGCCCGCGCTCGAGTCGACGTCGAAGAAGAGCTTCTCGCCCTTCTCGCTGTCGCCGGCGACGTAGGGCTTCCACTCCGCCGCCGCGCGGGACTTCGCCTCGAGCCCGGCGGGGAGCTTGATGGCGGCGAGATCCACCGTGCCCCCGAGGGACTGGAGGTACGCGATCACGGCGCGGACCTCGTCGGAGCCGAGGCGGATCGGCGGCTGGAACGGGTTCGGCATCTCGTTCTTGTAGCCCTGCACGACGTAGGCGCCCGGGTCCGCCAGCGCCTCCACGAGGTAGTCCGTCGCCGTGTACGGCTTGCCCGTCGCCCTCGCCCGCTCGCGGGCCCGCTCCCCGGCGCGCGCGCCGATCGGCAAGCCCAGCGGCCCCCCCTCGCCCTGGTTGGGGCCGCGCACCGCGCCGCCCCGCGTGCCGACGGCATGGCAGGTCGAGCACTTGCCCTTGCCCCAGAAGACCGTCTCGCCCGCCTCGGGGGTGATGGTCCCGGCGCTGACGGCCACGGCGGGCCGGCGCCCGCCCTCGCCGGAGACGCGCGTGATCATCTCGCCGACGGCCGCGATCGCGAGCACGACGACGACCGTGAAGACGGCGACGCCGAGGAACGGCCGTCTCACGCGGGCGCCCCGCCGTGGTCCTTCTTCTCGCCGAGCCCCGCGAGCCAGAAGACGAAGGCCACCAGGCCGAGGAAGCCGAGCACGATCGCGCCGACGACCCGGGTCATGTACGCGGTGGTCGGGGTCCAGGCCCACGGCGAGGTGTCCTGGAGGACGCCGTAGACGTGCCAGTCCTCGCGCAGGCCCGAGCGGATGAAGCCCATGAGCCCCATCAGCATCACGATCGTCACGCAGAGGAGAATCAGCGTGTACTGCGAGCGCGCGGGCATCCGGCCCCAGCGGATGCCGCCCGCGGTCTCGGCGCCGCGGAACACGAGGACATCGAGCACCGTGTTCCAGAGGAGGCACACCATCACCATGAGCCACTGGGCGACCGCCACGTTCCGGAGGAAGGGGTTCGCGCGCTCCATGACGACGAAGCCGTAGACGCCGAGCACGAAGACCGACGCCAGCGTCGTGGAGGCGAAGAAGAGCGCCTGGGCGAGCGTCCCCCGATCGCGGAGGGCGAGCGTCGCGGTCACGAGCACCATGACGGCCTGGCCGAGCAGGAGGTACGCGGGCGGCTTGAAGTAGCCGGCCTGGGCCGCGGTGAGGTCGAGCGTCTTCGGGTCGAGGGTGAGCAGGGCGCGCGCGTACCAGAGGAGGATCGAGATCGCGACGGCGGCGCCCGCGGTCAGCACGAGCAGGCCCACGCGCCCGTGCGCGGCGAAGGGGCGCGGGCGTCCCTTGTTGCCGCGGCGGTAGAGGAGGAAGGAGAAGAACGTGCTGAGGATGATGAAGTTCACCGCCGCGTTCTTCGCCGACATGAGCCCGAGGTACTTGAGCAGCGGGTGGAACTGGCCGCCCAGGGCCGTCTGCTCCTCGCCCGTCAGCGGGACGTTGCGCGGCGTGAGCCAGACGGCGAAGGAGAGGAGGAGCACCAGGTTGATGTACTTGACCCACGGCCGGTAGCGCTCGGCGCCCTCGATGCGGCCCATGCCGATCCAGAGATAGTAGTTGCCGCCGATGAACAGGATCCCGATCAGCACGGCCTGGAGGATGAAGGTCCACGAGAAGGCGCCGCCCATCATGTTGTTGCCCATGACCGCGCTCGTGGAGTAGATCTCCCGGCCCAGGTAGTAGCCCGCGAAGGGCAGCGGGATCAGCGCGCCGAGGCCCACGAAGTTGCCGACGTAGCCCATCCAGTCGTAGTGGGCCCGCGCCGCCTCGGTGCGCGCGCCCAGGAACCTGACGGCCGCGTACGCGCCGACGATGAAGCCGCCGAACGCGACGTTGCCGAGCACGCGGTGGATCGCGAGCGGGATCCAGAGAGGGTTCGCCACCGCCTGCCAGGTGGTCCCCACGAACTCCAGCGTCTTCCTGTCGATCCCGGTGGGCGCCATCATGTAGGCGACCCACGCGTTCGCGATCAGCATCAGCACCGTGCCCCAGACGTTCAGGAGGATCCCGAGGGCGACGTGGAGCCCCTTCAGGCGCCCGCGCATCCGGTCCCAGCCGTAGTAGTAGAGATAGAGGGTGAAGCCCTCGGCGAAGAACAGGAGCGCGTAGACGTAGTAGGTCTCGTGGAAGACCGAGGTCAGGAAGGTCATGAACCGCGGGTAGAGGCCGATCAGCGCGAACACCAGGAGCCCGCCGAACGCCGCCGTCGTCGAGAACGCGGCCGCGAGGAGCCCCGTGAACTCGTGGGCGAGCCGGTCGTAGCGTGGGTCGCCGCCGCGCCAGCCGATGACCTCGACGATCGAGGCGAAGATCGGCACGCCGAGGACGAACGCGCCGAACATCAGGTGCAGCTCGGCGACGATCCAGACGACGAGGCGCGCGCTGGTCCCGTAGAAGCTCCGGTACTCGGCCGCCGCGGCCCCGCCGGCGGCCGCCGCGGGCGGGCCGGCCGCCAGGGCGACGGCCGCGGCCAGGACGCAGGCGAAGGCGACGAGGCTCGCGGCCGTCCGGCGCGTCCGGCCGCGCGGGCGCTCCCGCGCTCGAGGCGTCATCGCACGAGACTATATCCCAGCTCTCGCGATCCCCGCCCTCACACGATCGGCCGGGGCTTGAGCGACATCGTCGTGAACGACCGCTTGTGCGGGCTCTCGCCGAGCTTCGTGACCCGGCCCTTGCCGAGCTTGAAGCGCGCCCGGTTCGTCACCGGGTCCGGCACCTGGGGCACGACCGAGTTGGCGGGCGAGCCCGGCCAGAGCATGAGCGCCCAGACCACGCCCCGGCGCACCGCGTCGGAGACGACGGCCACCGCCGTGAAGCTCGCGGTGGTCGTCTTGATGTGGCCGGCCCGGCGGAGCTCGGTGAACGTGAGCTCCTTCTCTTCCACCCCCTGGAAGCCGCCCGTCTGCACGAGCACACGGTCGTTCTCGACGGCGACGAGGTCGCCGCTCTCGATGCCCCGCGCGCTGGCGTCATCCGGGTGCATCTCGACGAACATCGAGGGCCACCGGGCCATGATGTAGGGGCGGCGGAAGTCGTCGTAGCCCGACTGCCACGTCTCGTTGATCCGTCCGTTGGTGACCCACAGCTCGTCACCGGTGGGCTTGACCGCCTCGTAGAAGTCCTGGAAATCCTCCCAGTAGCTCCTGAGGAGCACGGCCTTCCCCGAATGGGTGCCGAAGGCCGTGAGCCACTTCGGATGGGTCGTGGGGCCCTCCGGGGTGCCGAGCTGGAGCGTCGAGTCGTGCAGGCGCTTGGTGCCGACGAGCTTGCCGCCGACCATCCGGATCGGCGTCTGGATGCCCTCGGTGCCGTACGCCCGCAGCAGGTCGTGGGCGCGCCTGCCCTCCTGTTTGGCCTTCACGACGAGCGGGTGGTAGTTGAGCACGCCGCCCCGGCCGAAGCGCGCGGCCTCCTCGAAGATCTCGTTCGAGTCCTTCCAGTCGAAGCCCTCGAAGCCCATCTTCCTGGCGAACCCGGCGATGATCTGCCAGTCGGGCCTGGCCTCGCCGGGCGGGTCGTTGAACTGCGCGTACAGTCGGAGGCGGCGCTCGCCGTTGCAGCGGGTGAAGTCCTCCTCGCCCCACGTGGCGGCCGGCAGGACGAGGTCGGCGAGCTGGGTGCCGATCGGGTCCACCGGGTAGATGTCCTGGTGCACGACCACCATGCCGCCCGAGTCCGCGCGTCGCGTGAGGCTCTCGATCGCGGCCGCCGGGCGCGTGCTCGCGATCTGGTGCGGGCTCTGGCGCGTGAGCCGGTGGAAGACGTCCATCAGCTCCTGCGAGGCGGCCATGGCCTGCAGCCAGGTGGTCCCGATCACCCAGGCGAAGCGCACGTTGCCCTCGGCAACCCAGCGGTCGAGGTCGATTTCCTTCTTTCGCCGCCCGGGATACTTCTCGGGCGAGAGGCCGCGCGGGTAGCCGGCCCCGCCCATCCAGCCCCGCTGATGGCCGCCGCCGCGTGAGATCACGCGGCCCGGCCGGTTGCCGGCCCCGCAGACGAGCCCGAGCGCCGCATACGACGTCGTGTTGCCGAGGTTGTTGCACCAGTAGTTGCCCTTCTCGAGCATGAAGGACGTCCTGGGGCGCGAGCCGTCCGGCCGCGGCCTGGCGAGCATCTCGGCCGCCTGCCTGATGGACGCGGCCGGCACGCCCGTGAGCCGAGCGGCGGTGTCGAGCTCGGCCCACCTGTAGCCGAGGATCCACTTCCTGTACCCAGCGAAGTCGATCCCGTAGCGTCCCCACGTCGTGAACCACTGCCAGGGCGTGTTCCGGGTGCCGCGCCCCATGCCGGCGTCGATCTCCCAGGAATTGGCGACCCACCTGTCGATGAAGTCCCGGTCCTCCCAGCCGTTCTCGAGGATGATCCGGATCAGCGCCAGGTGGAGCACGGTGTCGGTGCCGGGGATCACCTGGAGAAAGAGCCCGCCCCGCTGCTCGCCCCAGGCGACGCCCATCGTCTTGCGTGGCAGCGCGAAGATCAGCTTCTTGTCAGGGTTCTGGCCGTGCATGATCCAGGACGTGAACAGGACCGACTTGGTCTCGTAGGGGTCCACCCCGGAGAAGAAGATCACATCGGCCATGCCCCAGTCCTCGTACGAGGCGCTGAAGGCGTCGATCCCGGCCCAGTCGAGTCCCGGCGTGTCGGGCCCGGGACCCGGCTTGTCGTGAGGCGCGTAGGCCGGCGTGCCGATCGCGCCGAACGCGAGCTTGCTGATCGCGTACGTGTTCTCGAAATACTGGTAGGAGTAGGTCTTCATCGCCCACGCGTGCTCGCCGTGCCGGTCGAGGACGTGACGGGAGACACCGGCCATCACGTCGAGCGCCGTGTCCCACGACACCGGCTGGAGTGTCCCGCGCACCCGCATCATCGGGTAGAGCAGCCGCTCCTGCGAGGGCTTGTTCGGGTTGAAGCACTTCTGCGCGAGCACGCCGCCGCGGATCGAGTGGTTGCCGCCGACGTTCACGACCCTGGCGTCGCCGTCGGGGACCACGAGGACGTGATGGGGCCGGCCCTCCACCATCACGAGGTTGTGCATGTTCGGGCTGATCCACTTGCCGCTGTTCACCTTCGCCGGGAACTCGGCCCTGAGCGCGTTCTGGCTCGCGCGGGGGCCGCCCTCGCGGCCGAGCGGCCAGGTGTAGACCTTGTAGCCGCAGCCGACGATGCAGTAGTCGCACGCCGTCGTCGTCACCTTCGCGTCGGCCGGCGGGAGCGGGATCCGGTCCTCCGGCAGGTAGTAGGGGGTCACGCCCTGCGCCATGTGGCTCGCCTCCTCAGGCCCGCCCGGCCAGGTTCGAGTGGTAGCCGTAGATGAGCCCCATGACGCCGGTGGCCCAGATCTCGTCGCCGCGCGCCTCGAGCACGACCTGGGCGAGGGTCTCGGTGGCCTGGCCGGAGACGACCATGCCGTGCTTGGTGAGGTCGAACGTGGTGAGGTGGAGGGGGCAGGGCCCCACGACCTTGTGCTGGCCGCGGTACTGGCCGGCGAGCGGCCCGCCCATGTGGGTGCAGAGCGTCGAGAACGCGACGACGTCCCGGGCCGGGCCGACGCCGCCGCCCGCGGGCACGCCGAGCTTCACGAGCATGTTCGCGGAGTAGGCGTCCTTCCACGGGTACTGGAACGGCACGGGCCGGTCCACCGCGAGCTGGCTGATCCGGCCGATCCGCCGCGCGGGGTAGCTGGCCCGCTTGAGCGCGGCACCCTGGCCGAAGGCGCGGTTCAAGGGGCCGTCGAGGAGCGTCACGGTGACCGCCGTGCCGCCCGACAGGAGGAAGGCGCGCCGCGACAGGCACGGCCGCTCGGCGGAGTGTTCGTGCGGGCTCATGGGGTGCGCCTCCTATTTCACGACCGCGTACTCGGGCAGCTGGGGCGCCGGCACGACGATCGGCTGGTCGCTCGAGAGCGAGAGGAGGAAGGCCAGGAGGTCCTTCTTCTCCTGCGCCGTAAGCTTGAGCGGCCTGAGGAGCGGGCTCTTGTTCGCGTCGTTCCCGCCGCCCTGATCGTAGAAGTCGAGCACCTCCTCCAGCGTGAAGAACGCGCCGTTGTGCATGTAGGGCGCCGTGTACTTGAGCTCCCGCAGCCCCGGGGTCCTGAACTTGCCCCTGTCGGCCTCGCGCTTGGTCGTGTAGTAGAGGCCGAGATCTCGGTCGGCGACCCGGTAGAGCTCTTCCGGGACGCCGCGGATCACGTGCTGGAAGCGGAGCGTGATCTGCCGGAGCGGGTCCTCCTCGAACACCGGGTTCTTCGGCACGCCAAGGGCGTGGTAGTCGTCGTCGGAGAGGAGCGGACCGTTGTGGCACTGGATGCAGCCGGCCTTGCCCAGGAAGAGCGCGAGGCCGCGCCTGGCCTCGTCGGTGATCGCCTTGGGGTCGCCCTTCACGAACCGGTCGAAGGGCACCTGCTCGGGCTTCGAGACGAGCGTCCGCTCGAAGGCGGCGATCGCCTTCCAGGCGTCCATGATCCTCGGCTGCTCGGTGCCGAACACGGCCTTGAAGCGGCGGACGTACTCCGGGATCTGGCGCAGGCGCTCCTCCATCATCATCGGGTCGCCGTTGCCGGCGACGTTGCCGGTCGCCGCGGCGACGGCCTGGGCCTCGAGGCTCGTCACCTCGCCGGCCCAGAAGAGCTTGAAGTAGTACGCGGCGTTCAGGACCGTCTGCGAGTTGCGCCAGTGCTGGGTCCCGGGATAGCCGCGCGAGACGTCGCTGCCGTCGCCCCAGCCCGCCTCGGGGTTGTGGCACGCGACGCAGGGGGTCGAGACGTCGCCGGAGAGCCGCGGATCGAAGAACAGGAACTTGCCCAGCTCCACCTTCGCATCCGACATCGGGTTGTCCCGGGGCACGGGCACGGGGCCGAGCGGCCCGAGCGCCCGGAACTTCCCGGACTGCGCGGTGCCCGTGGAGGCCGCGACCAGCCCGGCGGGAGCGGGCGAGCCCTTGCCGAGAGCCCGGAGCTTGTATTCGGGCGGCGCCAGCGGGTCGACGACGACGGGCTCGCCGGTCAGCGCCTCGAGGAACTCCACCAGTGCCTTCTTCTCGGCGGCACCGAGCCCGAGCGGTGCCAGCAGCGGGCTCTTGTTCCGATGGATGCCGCCGCCCCGGTTGTAGAACTCCACGACCTCCTCGAGCGTCGCGAGGGTCCCGTTGTGCATGTACGGAGCCGTCAGCGCGACATCGCGGAGCGACGGCGTCCTGAACCTGCCGCGGTCCGGCGGCTCCTTGGTCACGGCGTACCGGCCCACGTCCTCCCTGAGATTCGTGTAGTTCGGCGTGCCGAGCGTCTTCATGAACCACCGGAAGGTGATGTGCCGCAGGGGCTCGCCGAAGACCGCGGCGCTGTCCTGGACGCCGAGGGCGTGGAACTTCTGGTCCGAGAGCAGCGGGCCGTCGTGGCACCGGAGACAGCCCGCCTTGCCCTGGAACAACGCCAACCCGTCCCGGGCCGCGGGGCTCAGCGCGGCGGTGTCACCCTCGAGGTAGCGGTCGAGCGGGGCGCCGCGGGAGGTGAGGGTCCGGACAAAGGCCGCGATCGCGTTCAGCGAGCGCCCGAACGAGGGCTCGCCGCCGAAGACCCTCCGGAACATCGCGTCGTACTCCGGCACCTGCTTGAGGCGCTCGGGGAAGAGCCGGCCGTCGACCTGCATGAGGGCCGGCTCGGTCAGGTGGTCGCGGACGAGCGTCGGCAGGTCGCGGCCGTCCATCCGCCCGTCCCAGTAGCTGCGCCGGTAGTGCGCCGCGTTCAGGAGGGTCTGCGCGTTGCGGAAGTACTCGGCGCCGGGGTAGCCGGTCGAGAGCGGCTTGCCGTCACCCCACGCCTTCCTGGGGTCGTGGCAGGAGGCGCACGAGATCGAGGCGTCGCCCGACAGGCGCGTGTCGAAGAACAGGAGCCTCCCGAGCGCCACCTGCTCGGGCGGGGACGCCGGGAGCGGCGGCAGCGGCGCGAGCGGCTCGGCCCGCGCGGCGCCGACGGCGAGGACGAAGCCGAACGCGGCGATCAGCCCACCGACAGAGGCGCGTCCGCCCATGGCCAGCCTCCTCGCTCACCGCGCCGGGAAGTCGAACGAGATCTCCGCCTTGCCCTTCGCCGTCACCGTCACCTCACCCTCCCTGGCGCCGAGGACCGGATGCAGGGCGCGGATCTTGTACTTCCCGGGCGGCACGTCGCCGATCGTGAAGCTGCCGTCCTCGCCGGTGACGGCCACGTACGGCGAGGCTGCCCCGTACATCCACGCGTGCATGAAGTCGTGGGCGTCGCACTCGACCTTCACCCACTCGCCGCGGCGGAGGTTGACAGGCTTGCCGAGCGTCTGCCCCTGGTTCGGCTGGCCGAAGTTGAAGAGGGTGCGGCGCGCCGAGCCGATGATCTCGTAGGTGTGGATGTTGTGCAGGACCGGGTCGCTGTTGAGGATGTCGATGTCCGCGCCCTTCCGGACGACCATCAGGGGCGGGATGAACCGGCAACCCTTCTGGTCTAGGAGCGGTTTCTGTGGCGCCCACGCCTTGCCCCTGGCGATGCCGTCGAGGACGACCACGGCGTTCCCGAGCGCGCCGCCCTTGACGGCCACCTCGACGATCTCCCGCTGTCCTTCGCCGCAGACCTCCTTGTTCTTGGTGATCAGCATCCGCTTGGGCTTCGGCGCCTCGCCTTTGAACGAGACCTTGCCCGCCACCGTGCCCCCACCGGCGACCGGCGCCACGTCGTAGCCGGCCGCGAGCGACGGTGCCGCCAGCACCGCCGAGAGAACGAGCGCCCCCAGGGTTCTCACGTGCGCGACCTCCTTCGTATCGCTCGCGGGGGGCCGGGGCCCGCGCCGCGGCGGATTGCGCCACACCAGGCGTACCGCGCCTGGCGCGGGGGAGCGAAGTGCCGAACGGGGAAGGTCGTGAGTCTTTCGGCCCTGACCTGGCCAGGGCCGATCGGCTCTGGCGCTAGCCGGCGGGGCGGCGGCGGGCGAAGAAGGCGGCGGCCTCCGCCCGGCGCGAGAGGTGGAGCTTGTCGAAGACGTTGGAGAGGTAGTTCTTGACGGTCTTGTCACTGAGCCCCAGGGCGGTCGCGATCTCCTTGTTGGTCTTGCCCTCGGCGACGAGGGCGAGGACCCTCTGCTCCTGGGGCGAGAGACTCGTGACCTCGTCGGGCTGGCCGCTCGCCAGCCGCTTGACCTTCTCGAGAACCTTCTCCGTCACCCCGGGGTCGAGCAGCGACTGGCCGTCGGCGACCCGCTCGATGGCGCGCACGAGGTCGAGTCCCCCTGCCTGCTTGAGCAGGTAGCCCGAGGCGCCGGCGAGGATCGAGGCGAAGACGGCCTCGTCGTCGGCGTACGACGTGAGCATGATCACCCGCGTGTCCGGCGCCGCCGCCCGGATCTCGCGGCACGCCTCGATCCCGCTCCGGTCGGGGAGCCGCACGTCCATGACGACGACCGTCGGCCGGAGGCGCTCGGCCTGCGCGACCGCCTCCTCCGCCGTCGCCGCCTCGCCCACGATCTCGATCGCCTTTTCCCGGCCCAGGAGGGAGCGCAGGCCGAGGCGCACGACCTCGTGGTCGTCGACGATGAGCACGCCGACGCGCCGGGCCCTCACGCCGCGACCTCCGCTGGGATCGCCACGGTGATGCGCGTGCCCCGGCCCGGCAGGCTTTCCACCGCCAGGTCGCCCCCGAGGCGGCGGGCCCGATCCGTCATGTTCCGCAGGCCCCGCCCGGCCTGCCGGCGCGCGGGGACCTCGAAGCCGACGCCGTCGTCCTCGACGGTGACGCGGAGCGCGTCGCCGTCGCGCGCGACGCTCAGGACGACGCGCGAGGCGCGCGCGTGCTTGACGATGTTGGTGAGCGCCTCGCGGCAGATGTGGTAGAGCTCGGCGGTCTGCGCCGGCGTGAGCCGCCCCTCGACGCCGGGCTCGAGCTCCAGCTCGAGCTCGAGGAGCCCGTTGAGCGAGAGACCGCGAGCGAGATCGGCGAGCGCCTGGCAGAGGTCTCTGTCCTGAAGCCGCTCGGGCGCGAGTCCGACGACGTAGTTCCGGACGTCGCGGATCACGACGTTCAGCGCGTCGATCAGCTCCTCGAGCCGGCGCTGCATCGCGACGGGCGCCTCGTCGGCCAGACGCACGCACTCCTCGAGCCCGAGCCCCGCCGCGTAGATGGACTGGATGATGCCGTCGTGGAGGTCGGCGGCGATCCGCTCGCGCTCCTCGAGGCGGGTCAGCTCGGTGACCTCGTCGTGGAGCCGGGCCTTCTCGATCGCGATCGTCGCGAGATTCGCGAGGCCCGTCAGGAACTCCCGCTCGTCGGGCCCGAGCGCGCGCGGCTCGAGGAAGGCCACGCAGAGGTCGCCGACCACGCGGTCACGGCTCTTCATCGGCACGGCGACGTGCGTCGTGAACGGCGTGCCGACGACCGCCGGGCAGAGCACCTCGACGCAGCCGGCCTGCGCGCACGCGCAGACCGGGATGCGATCGCCGGGCGCCAGGCCCAGCGCCTCGGTGGCGCCGCTCATGGCGCCGAGGCGGAGCGGCCGCTCCGGCGTGGCGAGGCACAGCATCGCGACGTCGGCGCGGAGCAGCTCGCGGGCCTTGTCCGCGACGCGATCGAGGATCCGCGGCAGCGCGAGGAGCCCGAGCACCTCCGTGCCGATCCCGTAGAGCGCCTGCGACTCCATCGCCTTCCGCTCCGCGCGCTCGGACGCCTCCCGGAGCTCGCGCTCGCGGTGCTCGAGCCGTGTCGCCATTCGGGTGAAGTGCCGCGCCAGGTCCTCCAGCTCGTCGTTGGTCTCGACCCGGACCCGCTGCGCGTAGTTGCCGCTCGCGACGGCCTCCGCCGCGGTGCTGAGCGCCGTGATCGGCCGGGTGAAGTGACGGGCGGCGACGACGCCGAGCACGACGGCCACGCCCAGAACGCCCGCGCCGAGGGTCACGACCACGAGCTGCAGCGACCAGATCGACGCGAGCACCTCGCGCTTGCGGTAGGCGTGCGCGAGCACCCAGAACTCGGCGCCGGCGTCCGGCCGCGGGAAGATCGGCGCGAACGCGACGACGCGCCCGCCGAAGCCGGGCTCGGCGATCGTCGCGGGTGTGCCCGCGAGGATGGTTGCCGCGAGGGCGGGCGCGAAGTCCTGCGCCACCCCCTCGGGGCGGCGCGCGAACGGCGCATCCGTCGGCCCGCGGACCCACTCCGAGCGGGAGAGATAGTGGCCGGTCGAGCTGGCCAGCGAGACGCTCCCGAGCTCCCGGCCGAGGGCAAGGACCTGCCCCAGGATCCTCGACGCGTGCAGGTTGAGGATGACGATGCCGCGCGGCGCCCCCCGGGCGGTCCGGAGGGCCACGGCGTACCGGACCATCGGCCGGGGCGGCACCTCGACGGCGCCGTACTCGACGTTCAGGTCCATCGGTGAGACGTAGACACTCCCGGGCGGCGTCACCATCGCCTCCGTGAAGTAGTAGCGGTCGCGCTTGGTCTGCAGCGCCCCGGGGGCGACGAGGTGCGGCCGCTCGCCGTCGAAGTCGACGCGGACGATCTCTCGCCCGGTCTCGTCGATGAACCGGACCTGGTGGTACACGCTCCTGGCACGGGAGAACGAGAGGAACTCGTCGCGGAGCCGGGCGACCAGGTGGTGACGCTCGGCGCCGGCGCCCGGGGGCAGGTTCGCGAGGGCCTCGACCGTCGGCAGCCCGGCCAGGTAGACCACGTCCTCACGCACGCCCCGCAGGAGCCGCTGGATCTCCTCGGCCTTCATGACGACGCCGGCCTTCAGGCGGTCGCGGGTCGCGTCGTTCAGCAGGATGTAGGAATGGAGCGCGCCGTAGCCCCCCACGACCGCCACCGGGACGACGCCGAAAAAGCAGAACGCGACCACCAGCTTGGCCCGGATCGAGAGCCGCGGGAAGAGCTTGTCGACGTTCAGCATGCACGCCGCCTCCGCTCAGCCGCGGAACGTGGCCCGGGCCTCCTCCACGACCCGCGCGTCGACCGCCGCGAGGCCCCGCCGGCGCGCGTGCGCCTCGACGGCGCGACGGACCATCCCTCGCACGAACTCCGGGACGCGCTCCAGCCGGGCGAGGGCCTCCTCGGTCCACGGCAGGGCGTCGGGAACCTCGCTGGCGGCAGGTGGGCCGAGCGCCTCGAGCGTGCCTGCGGCGAGCAGGACATGACAGGGCGCGAGCCGGAGCAGGGTCTCGGCGTTCCCGCCGATGTCGAGGCCCTCGTCGGCGTGGAGCCCGGTGCGCCCGAGGGCCAGGAGCGCGGGGCGGCTCTCGGCCACGTGCCGGAGCATCGCCTCCCAGGCGCGCCCGGCGAGCAGGCGGGTCTCGATCTCCGCTCCCATCCCGGCGGCGAGACGGCGCGCCTCCTCGAGGTGGCCCTCGTAGAGTCGAGCGATGCCGCCGTCAACCAGCTCGTCGTGGAGTCGTCGCTGCGCCTCGCTGTCGAAGACGCGGCGGGCGTCTTCGGTGAGGACGTGCTCGAGCTGCGTGAAGACCGTCTTGTGGAGGAACGGATCGTAGGCGGCCACGGCCTGGACGCGGGCCCCCGTTCTCGCGGCGAGGGCGAGGGCGAGCCGCAGGGCGCCGAAGCCCCGGGCGCTGCCGTCGACGCCCACCACGAACGTGCCGGCGAGCGAGCGCGCGTCCTTCACGACGAGCAGGTCGCGCCGCACGCGGCGCGCGAGCCGCTCGCAGACGCTGCCGAGCACGTGGTCGCGCCGCTCGCCCCGCCGCCAGACCTCCCCCGTGCCGCGGGCGCCGACGACGAGCAGGTCGTACGCGTCCTGGGCGATGTCCCGGACCAGCTCCGCGTAGTTCTTGCCCTCAGGCGTCTTGCCGGTGAAGGCGATGCCCGCGTCGAGGCACCGCCGCTCGAGGGCGCCGAGGTAGGAGTCCGAGATCAGGCGGAGCCCCTTCTCGATCAGCGTGCCGTGCACCTCGCGCTGGCGGGCCAGCACCGCGGGCTCGCGGTACTCCTCCGGCAGCCCCGGCTCCATGTCCCGGAACCGCCGCTCGTGCAGCCGTGCCGCGTAGACGTGGATGCCGGTGATCCTGGCGCCGAAGTCGGCCGCGAGCGCGAGCGCCGCATCAGCCGCCCAGCCGCTGTAGGCAGAGCCATCCACGGCCACCAGGATGGACCGGAGCATGGCGTCGTCGGCCATCGGGGCCATCCTAAGCGCGCGCGGGGGGCGCCGCAATATGACGGGCGTCATGTGCAGACCGGTGCCGAGCGGCGCGCCCTAGGCGACGAGCGCGGCGGCGGCGATGCGGCCGACGCCCGCGGCGGCCATCTCGGCCCAGGCCTGCGCGAGCGAGCCGCCGGTGTCGATGCCGCGGCAGGCGTCCTCGACGACGGTCGCCTCGAAGCCGCGCGCGCGCGCGTCGAGCGCCGACCACGCCACGCAGAAGTCCGTCGCCAGGCCGGCGAGGAACACCCGCGCGAGGCCGCGCTCGCGCAGGTAGCCGGCGAGCCCGGTGGCGGTGCGCCGGTCGGCCTCGCAGAACGCCGAGTAGGAGTCGACCTCGCGGCGGTAGCCCTTGCGGATGATCAGCTCGGCGCGCGGGATCGCGAGCGCGGGATGGAGCGCGGCGCCGGGCGTGCCCTGCACGCAGTGGTCGGGCCAGAGCACCTGGGCGCCGTACGCCAGCTCGATCGTCTCGAAGGGCTTGCGGCCCGGGTGGCTCGACGCGAACGACACGTGGCCCGGGGTGTGCCAGTCCTGCGTGAGGACCACGTGGACGAACGCGCGCGCGAGGCGATTGACCAGCGGGACGACCTCGTCGCCGCGCGGGACCGCCAGGGCCCCGCCGGCGCAGAAGTCGGCCTGGACGTCGACGACCAGCAGCACGTCGCGCTCGCCGGGTCGCATCAGCCGGATGATATACCCAGCGTCGTGGCGCTGGCGGACTCCCGGCGGCTCGATCGCGTTCGGTGCCCGGGCGTCTGATCTCATGGGGGGCTCCGGGCGCCCCCCATGCCCCCCAGGCGCTCGGGACGCCCCGGCCCAGCCGTGGCGCGCCCCTCGACATCGCGATGGGCTCCGGGCTAGCGGCGCGCGCGTGCGCCGGGCAGCATCGGCTCGAGCAGCGCGCGCATCGGCTCCGCGTTCCACTCGCGCATGCCAACCGCCATGCCCACGACCTCGCCGCCCGGCCGGACGACGAACGTGGCGGGGAGCCCCGTGACGCGCCAGGCGCGCGCCACCGCCATGTCGGCGTCGAGCAGGATCGGGAAGGTGAGCCCGAGGTTCTGGACGTAGGGTTCGATCAGGCCCCGCGGCGCACCGACGTCCACCGACACGCCGAGGACGACCAGGCCGCGCTCGCGGTAGGCCCGCCAGAGCGCCTCGAGCGTCGGCATCTCGACCGTGCAGGGCGTGCACCACGTCGCCCAGAAGTTGACGACGACGAGCTTGTCCCGGAAGTCCTCGAGCCCGGCCTGGCCGCCGGCGAGCGTCGGAAGCCGGAACGCGGGGCCGCGCTGGCCCTCGGTCAGCTCGATCATGCCGGCGCGCTCGAAGGCGTCGAGCCGGACCGACGCGGGGACGCGGTGGCCCCCCTCCTCGCCCGGCCGCCGCACGGGCAGCGCCCACAGGAGCGCGCCGAGGACCACGACGGCGAGCGCGATGCGCAGCAGGTGCTGCCGGCGTCCCGGGACGGCGAGCGCGTGCGTGGCCCAGCTCTTCACGGCGCGCGGCGGGTCTCCCGTCTATACCCCGAGCTTCTCGCGGGTGACCGGGCTCTCCCGGAGCTCCTTCGCCGGCCCTTCGAAGACGATCACGCCCTTCTCCATGATGTAACCGCGGTCGCAGACGGCCAGCGCGACGCGCGCGTTCTGCTCGACCAGCAGCACGGTCACGCCGAGCCGCTTGAGCTCGCCCACCATGTCGCGGATGTGGCGCACGAACTGGGGCGCGAGCCCCTGCGTGGGCTCGTCCATCAGGATGATCCGCGCCCCGGCCATCATCACGCGCGCGATCGCGAGCATCTGCTGCTCGCCGCCGGAGAGGGTGCGGCCGGCCTGGCGCAGCCTTTCTTGAAGTCGCGGGAAGTGCTGGAAGACCTCCGCGAGGCGCCGCTCGCGCACCGCGGCCGAGCGGTCGGCGGCGGCCGAGAGGCCGAGCTCGAGGTTCTCGCGCACGGTAAGGCCGGGGAAGATGCGCCGGCTCTCGGGCACCAAGCCCACGCCGAGGCGCGCGATGGCGTGGGGCGCGAGCCGGGTCAGCTCGTGCCCGTCGAACTCGATGGACCCGCGGGTCGGCTTGAGGAAGCCGATGGCGGTCTTCATCAGCGTGGTCTTGCCCATGCCGTTCTTGCCGAGGAGCGCGACGGCCTCGCCCGCCCGCACCTCGAGCGCCACGCCGAAGAGGATCGGCGTCGCGCCGTAGCCCGCGTGGAGGTCGCGGATCCTGAGCATCGCGCTCAGTCCTCGGCCCCGCCCAGGTAGGCCTCGATCACCCGGGGGTCGCCGCGGATCTCGTCCGGCGCGCCCTCGGCGATCTTCTCGCCGAAGTGGAGCACCGCGACCCGGTCCGAGATGCCCATGACCACGCCCATGTCGTGCTCGATGAGGAGCAGGGTGAGGCCGCGTTCCTTGACGATCTTCCGGATCAGAGCGGTCGCGTCGCGGGTCTCGCCCGGCGTCATGCCGGCCGTGGGCTCGTCGAGCATGAGCAGGGTGGGGCCGGTGGCGAGCGCCAGGCAGATCTCGAGGTAGCGCTGCTCGCCGTGCGAGAGGTTCTCGGCCGCCTCCTCCCGCCGCCCGGCCAGGCCGAACGTGCCGAGGAGGTCCAGCACGGCGGGCTCGACGTCGGGCAGGCGCCAGAGCGAGGCCAGCCGGCCCGCCACCGCCGCCCGCGACTGGGCGGCCACGCGCACGTTCTCGAAGACCGAGATCTCCGGGAAGATGTTCGTGATCTGGAAGGTCTTGGCGAGGCCGAGGCGGTTCACGACCTCGGGCTCGAGCCCGACGAGGTCCCGGCCCTGGAAGACGACGCGCCCGGCGGTCGGCGGGTAGAGGCCGGAGATCACGTTGAAGAGCGTGGACTTGCCGGCGCCGTTCGGTCCGATGACCGAGAAGACCTCGCCCGCCCGCACCGCGAAGCTCACCTGGGCGAGCGCGGCGAGG
>Ga0154364_1233_pt1 | contig 37688 bp, 40 predicted proteins | sample RifGroA2_FD_115892 | JGI IMG/M metagenome (GOLD analysis project Ga0154364, IMG submission 115892) | Candidatus Rokubacteria bacterium GWA2_73_35 | reverse complement strand
GCGCGCGCGCTGGCGCGGCTCACCGGCGGGCGCGTGGCGCGGCCGAACCGGACGCAGCTCGCGGGCCGGCTGCACGCGGCGGCGGGGGAGGACGTGGAGGTGCAGGCGGTGAAGGCGCACCTCGCGATGGTGACCGACCGCTACCTCGCGTCCACGGGGGTGCAGCGGATGGCCGAGCACCTCCGGATGCTGCGGCGGCTCGAGGGCGCGTCGGTGGTGACCCGGCTGTTCCACCACCCCGACCTCGGCTCGTCCGACCTGGTGGTCGTCACCCGCGACGTGCCCGGCCTCTTCTCGCTCATCGCGGGGACGCTCGCGGCCCACGGGGTCAACATCATCTCGGCGCAGATCCACACGCGCGCCGACGGGATCGCGATCGACACGTTCCAGGTCAACGACCCGCTCGGCGAGACCGTGACGTCGCACGCGAGCTGGACGCGCCTGCTGGAGGCGCTGCGCGCGGTGCTGACCGGCGAGGAGCGCGTCGAGACGCTGCTCGAGCGGCGCCGGGCGGCGGGGCGCGCGGCGCGTGGCGCGGCCGAACCGGACGCAGCTCGCGGGCCGGCTGCACGCGGCGGCGGGGGAGGACGTGGAGGTGCAGGCGGTGAAGGCGCACCTCGCGATGGTGACCGACCGCTACCTCGCGTCCACGGGGGTGCAGCGGATGGCCGAGCACCTCCGGATGCTGCGGCGGCTCGAGGGCGCGTCGGTGGTGACCCGGCTGTTCCACCACCCCGACCTCGGCTCGTCCGACCTGGTGGTCGTCACCCGCGACGTGCCCGGCCTCTTCTCGCTCATCGCGGGGACGCTCGCGGCCCACGGGGTCAACATCATCTCGGCGCAGATCCACACGCGCGCCGACGGGATCGCGATCGACACGTTCCAGGTCAACGACCCGCTCGGCGAGACCGTGACGTCGCACGCGAGCTGGACGCGCCTGCTGGAGGCGCTGCGCGCGGTGCTGACCGGCGAGGAGCGCGTCGAGACGCTGCTCGAGCGGCGCCGGGCGGCGGGGCGCGCGGCGACGGGCGCGGCCGGCCCGCCGAAGATCTCGCTCGACAACCAGCTCTCCGACGTGGCCACCGTGCTCGAGGTCAAGTGCCCCGATCGGCTCGGCCTCCTGTACCTGATCACGCGCACGCTGTCCGCGCTCGATCTCGACATCGCGAGCGCGCGCATCGCGACGGAGATCGACCAGGCGCTCGACACCTTCTACGTGCACGACCGGCAGGGCCGGAAGATCGAGGGCGCGGAGACGCTCGCGCGCGTGCGCGGGGCGCTCGCCGAGGCGCTGGTGCAACCCATCTGACGATGCTCGGCCGCTATCGCGAACCCGTGCGCGCGTGGACCGACCCCGTCGGCCGCGCGCTGTTCCGGCTCCGCCTCCGGCCGAACCACCTGACGGTCATCGGCCTCGGCGTGAGCGGCCTGGCCGCAGCGGCGTTCTCCGCCGCGCACGTCCGCGCGGGCGGCCTGCTGCTGATCGTGGCGGGCCTCTGCGATTTCCTCGACGGCTCGCTCGCGCGCGCCTCCGGTCAGGTGACGGCGTTCGGCGCCTTCCTCGACTCGGTCATCGACCGCTACTCGGACCTCGTGGTGCTCCTGGGCATCGTCGTGCTCTTCGTCCGGGTGCCGCACACGCGCGGCGCGATCGTCGCGATGGTGAGCCTGATCGGCTCGATCATGGTGAGTTACACGAAGGCGCGCGCGGAGTCGATCGGCGTCGCGTGCACCGTGGGGATGATGGAGCGGCCCGAGCGGATGATCTGCCTGATCGCCGGCGCCCTCCTCGGCCTGCTCGAGCCGGCGCTCTGGACGCTCGCGGTCCTCTCGAACCTCACCGCGCTGCAGCGCATCGCGTTCACGCGGCGGGCGACCCGCGGCACGACGGTCCTCCCCGCCCTCGCGGCCGCGGCGCTGCTCCTCGGCGCGGCGCCGGCGCTGGCCGGCCCGCCGCGGGCGGTCACGCCCGAGCTCGAGCGCGCGTGGGCGGCGGCGGTCGCGGCGTGGCAGGGCGGCGACCCGGACCCGCTCATCCGCGAGTTCGGCCGCGAGGCGGCGCTCGCGAGCCCGATCGGCGACCACGTGCGCTTCGCGCTGGCGCAGGCGCTCGCGACGCGTGGCGAGCCGAGCCGCGCGCGCGCGCTGGCCCTGAGCGTCGGCGACCGCTGGCGCGAGAGCCGGCTCGCGCCGCAGGCGCTGCTGCTCGCCGCGACGCTCGACTTCGGGGCCGGCCGCGACGCCGCCGCGCAGCCCGTGCTCGCGCGCCTGATCGGCGACTACCCCGACGCGCCGGAGGTTCCCGGGGCGCTCTACCTCCTCGGCGCGTCGGCCGAGGCCGAGGGCCGGCTCGAGCTGGCCGCACGGACGTACCGGCAGCTCCGCCTCCTGGCCCCGGCGAGCGACTGGGCCGACGGCGCCGGCGACCGGCTGCGCGCGCTCGACGGGCTCGGCGTGCGGCTGCCGCCCCTCACTCTCGCCGAGCGCCTGGAGCGCGCCGAACGGCTGCTCCGCGGCGGGGTTGCCGACGCCGCCACGACCGAGGCCGAGCGTATCGTGGACGAGACGCGGACGGGCGGCCTGGCCTTCCGCGCGCTCCGGATCGTCGTGGACGGCGCCCGGCGCCTGCGCCGGTGGGACCTCGCGACGCGGGCGCTCGAGCTGATGCTGGCGCGCGCGCCCGCCCCGGAGCGCCCCGCGCTGCGCCTCGAGCAGGCGCGCCTCCTCGCACGCGCGGGCAAGCAGGCGCGGGCGCTCCGCCTCTACGCCGAGGTGGGCGCGGGCGGGGCCGCGGCCGAGGCGGCGGACGCCCTCTACGAGCGCGGGCGCTTGCTCGAGGACCTCGACCGCGGCGCGGAGGCTGCCGACGCCTATCGCGCGGCGGCGGCGCGCCTGCCGGGCCGCGACGCCGCCAGCGCCGCGCTCTGGCGCCTCGGCTGGCTCGCCTACCTCGGGGGCGCCGGCCGCGAGGCCGCGCAGAGCTGGGACCGGGTCGCGGAGGGCGCCGCCGCGCCGGCGTGGCGGCTGCCCGCGCTCTACTGGGCGGCGCGCGCGCATGAGCAGACCGGCGAGGCCGCGGAGGCGGCGCGCGCCTACGCGCGGGTGCTCGCCACGGCGCCGCGGAGCTACTACGGCGTGCTCGCCGCCGCGCGGGCCGCGGCGCCCGCCGGCCCGGCGGCACGGGCGTCGATCAGCCTGCCGGCGGAGCCGGCCGCGGCGCTCGCGAACGACCCGCGGTGGGCGCGCATCGAGCTGCTGCGGCGGATCGGCCTCGCCGAGCCCGCGTGGCAAGAGACGGAGGACGTCGTGCAGCGCGCGGCGGGCGATCTCGTGCGGCTCTACGGTCTGTCGGGCGCGTACGCGCAGGCGGAGCGCTACCACCTGGCGCTCAGGATCCTCCGGCGCTGGTTCGCGGCGCCCGCCGCCACCGGCGACCCCGCGCTGCCAGCCGCGTTCTGGCGGATGCTCTACCCGTTCGGCTGGCGGGAGGCGATGGTCGAGGCGGCGCGGGCGGCCGGCCTCGACCCCTACCTCGTGGCCGCGGTCGTGCGCGAGGAGTCGAGCTATCATCCGGGAGCCGTCTCGCCCGCGGGCGCCCGCGGCCTCATGCAGCTCATGCCGGCCACGGTCCGGCCCCTCGGGCGGACGGGCGACCTGGAGGACCCGACGGTCAACCTCAGGCTCGGCACGCGCTTCCTCGCGGCCCTCCTGCGCGAATTCGGAGACCCCCGGCTCGCGCTGGCGGCGTACAACGCGGGGCCCGCGCGGCTGCGCCGGTGGTGGAGCGCGCGGCGGACCGACGACGTCGAGGCGTTCGTCGAGCAGATCCCGTACGACGAGACGCGCCACTTCGTGAAGCGCGTGATCCTCGCCTGGGACGAGTACCGGCGGATCTACGGAGGAGAGAGCGGATGAGCGGCGGTCACGAGCACGAGCACGACGTCGAGTACACCGCGCCGCTCGGGGAGACCGAGCTCCGCGTCAAGGCGCTCGAGTCCCTGCTGACCGAGAAGGGGCTCGTGGACCCGCGGGCGCTCGACGAGCTGATCGACCTCTACGAGGCCAGGGTGGGGCCGCGCAACGGCGCCAGGGTGGTCGCGCGCGCCTGGGTGGACCCCGCGTACCGCAAGCGCCTGCTCGAGAACGCCAGCGCGGCGATCGCCGAGCTCGGCTTCACCGGGCGGCAGGGCGAGGACATGGTCGTCCTCGAGAACACGCCCCGCGTGCACAACATGGTGGTGTGCACGCTCTGCTCCTGCTACCCGTGGCCCGTGCTCGGCCTGCCGCCGGTCTGGTACAAGTCGCCCCCGTACCGGTCGCGCGCGGTCCTGGACCCGCGCGGCGTGCTGAGGGAGTTCGGCGTCGCCGTGGGCGACGAGGTCGAGGTCCGCGTGTGGGACTCGACCGCCGAGGTGCGCTACCTCGTGCTGCCCGAGCGCCCGCCCGACACCGAGGGGCGGAGCGAGGAGGAGCTGGCGGCGCTCGTCACGCGCGACTCGATGATCGGCGTCGGCCGGCCGAAGGCGCCCGAGCGGAGGCCGCGGTGAACGGCGTGCACGACCTCGGCGGCCTGCACGGCTTCGGGCCCGTCGTCGCCGAGGCCGACGAGCCGGTCTTCCACGCCGAGTGGGAACGGCGCGCGTTCGCGCTCACGCTCGCGGCGGGCTTCCTCGGCGAGTGGAACATCGACATGTCGCGCTGGGCCCGCGAGCAGATGCCGCCCGCCCGGTACCTGGCCGCGAGCTACTACGAGCACTGGCTCTGGGGCCTCGAGCACCTCCTGGTCGAACGCGGTCTCCTGACGCGCGAGGAGCTCGAGGCACGCGTGGCCGTGCTGCGGCGGGGGGAGGCGCGCTGATGCGCGTGCTGGCGGTCGCCGACGTCGGGCGCATGATCCTCAAGGGCGGGAGCGCGCGCGTCCACGAGCCCCTCGCGGCGAGGTTCGCACCGGGCGACCGCGTGATCGCGAAGAACGTCAACCCCGTCGGGCACACGCGGCTGCCGCGCTACGTGCGCGGGCGGCGCGGCGTGGTGGCCCGCGACCACGGCGTGTTCGTCTTCCCCGACACGCACGCCGCCGGGCTCGGGCGGAAGCCGCAGCACGTCTACAGCGTCCGCTTCGCCGCGCGCGATCTGTGGGGGCCGGACGCCTCGCCACGCGACGCGATCTACGTGGACCTCTGGGACGACTACCTCGACCCCGAGGGCGACCGGTGAGCGAGCGCCCCGACCTCGACGCGCTGCCCGCGATCCCGCGGGACCGGGAGGGCCCGGTCTTCGCCGAGCCGTGGGAGGCGCAGGCCTTCGCGCTCGCGGTGCGGCTCCACGAGCGGGGCTGCTTCACCTGGCGCGAATGGACCGACGCGCTCGCCGCCGAGATCGGCGCCGCCCGGCAGCGGGGCGACACGGCCACCGGCTACTACGAGCACTGGCTCGCCGCGCTCGAGACGCTCGTGGCGGCCAAGGGGCTCGCCTCCCGCGAGGCGCAGCGGCGCCGCCACGACGAGTGGGACCGCGCCGTGCGCGCCACGCCGCACGGCCGGCCGATCGAGCTCGCGCGCGGTCAGGAGCCCGGCGGGGCCCGGAGCTGACGCGCTGCGCCGCCTGATCTTATCCGGCGGCGTTGACAGCGCACGGGTGAGCCCCGCACAATCGGCGCACCATGCCGCGGGGGGACCAGCTCGCACGCCAGTGGCGCCTGCTACAGTTCCTCGGCCGGCCGCCGGGCCTCGCGGTGGAGGACGCCGCCCGGGAGCTCGGCTGCACCGTCCGCACGGTCTGGCGCGACCTCCGGGTCCTTCAGGAGGTTGGCTTCCCGATCTACGACGAGCGCGAAGGCCGCCGCGGCCTCTGGAAGGTCGAGGTGGCCTTCCGCGATCGGCTGCCGGTGCCCCTGTCGCTCCCCGAGGTCGTGGCGCTGCTGGTGAGCCGCGACCTGCTCGATCACGGCGGCGCCGGCCCCTTCAGCTCCGCCCTGGCCTCCGCCTTCGGGAAGATCCGGGCGCTCCTCGCGCCACGGGCCCTCGAGCTGGTCGACCGCCTGCGCGCCAGCATCGGCGCCCGCGCCGTCGGTGCCAAGCTCCAGTCGGCCGGCAGCGGACACCTTGCCGAGATCCAGCGAGCGCTCGCCGAGCGGCGCACGCTCCAGATGCGTTATTACTCGCTGAGCCGCGACGCCGAGACCGATCGACGCGTCGATCCCTACCATCTGACGTTCTTCAACGGTGGCCTGTACCTGGTCGGCCACTGCCATCTCCGCCGCGACGTGAGGATCTTCGCCGTGGAGCGCATCCGCACCGTCACGGCGCTGCGCGACACGTTCGCGATGCCGGCGGACTTCGACGCCGAGGCGTACCTGCGTGGCGCGTGGGGCATCGTGCGTGGGGATCTGGTCGGCGTGCGCGCCGTCTTCTCCCGCGCCGCGGCGCCCCACGTGCGCGGGCGGCTCTGGCATGCCAGCCAGGAGCTGCGCGAGCTTCCCGGTGGCCGGCTGGAGTTGCGGATGACGGTCGCCGACACGCTCGAGGTGCGCCGGTGGCTGCTCGGCTTCGGTAGCGAGGTCGAGGTGCTGGCGCCCCCGGCGCTGCGCGAGGCCATCCGCCGCGAGGCCGAGCGCCTGGCGCTGGCGCTCGCCCGCAAGCCGCTCGCCCGTGCCGCGAGGGCGCAGGCAGGCTCGGTGCGGCGGCCGGCCGGGCGCCGCCCGCTCGCACGAACCCGATGAGCGCCTCGCTCGCGCTCGCCCGTTACCGCGTCACGCTCGAGGCTCTCGAGCCGCTCGAGCTTCCCGCCTACCTCGGCTCCACCCTGCGCGGCGCGTTCGGCCGGGCGTTCCGCCGCCTCTGCTGTCTCGCCCGCGACGGCGAGCCGTGCCCCGCGCCCGCGTCCTGCCCGTATCACTTGGTCTTCGAGACGGCGCCGCCGCCGGACGCCGAGGCGCTCCGGACCCATGACGAGATCCCCCGTCCCTTTGTGATCGCGCCGCCGCCCGCGGGCGCGCCGGACTATCCGCCGGGGAGCCGGGTGGCGTTCGATCTCACGCTCGTCGGCCGGGCGCGCGAGCTCCTCCCGCACTTCGTGGTGACGCTCCGCGAGGTGGACCGGATCGGCCGGGGCCGCCGCGCGGTGGCGCTGCGGCGAATCGAGGCGGTCCATCCCCTGACGGATCTCGCCGCGACCGTGTACGATCGGAACGACAACCTGGTCCGGCCTCACGATCTGAGCCTGAGCCTCGCGGACTGTCTCGACGTGCCGTGCCCGGGCGACATCGTCCGCGTCCGCTTCGTGACCCAGACCCGGCTCAAGCACGACGGCGGCTTCGCGCGCCGGCCCGACTTCCACGTCGTCTTCCGCCGCTTGCTGGGGCGCCTGTCGTCGCTCGCGCGGTTTCACGGGCCGGGGCCGCTCGACCTGGACTTCCGCGACTTCATCGAGCGGGCGCAGTCCGTCGTGATCGAGCGGGACGAGACGCGCTGGACGCGCTGGGTGCGCTACTCCGGCCGCCAGGACCGGCGCATGGAGTGGGAGGGTTTGGCCGGCGCGGTCACGTATCGGGGCGACCTGAAGCCGTTCTGGCCGTACCTCGTGTTCGGCCAATGGACCCACGTCGGCAGCGCGACCACCTTCGGTCTCGGCGGCTACCGGATTGAGCCTGGCGACGCCGGGGACGGACGCGGCGCATGAGCGCCGTCGGCCGGAACGACCCGTGCCCCTGCGGCAGCGGCAAGAAGTACAAGCGGTGCTGCCTGGGGAAGGACGCGCCCGCGCCGGGCGCGTGGACGGCGGCGGAGCGGGACAGCGCGCTCCAGCGCCTGATGCGGTTCTCGCGGCGCGCCGAGCTGGACGGCGACCGCGCCGCCGCCGAGCTGACGTTCTGGGGCCGGCGCCTCGCCAGGCTGACAGAGGCCGAGGCGCGCGAGGCCATGGACTTCGAGCAGAGCCGGATCGGCTTCCACGAGTGGTTCGCCTTCGACTGCCCGCTCCACGGGGGCGGGACCATCGTCGAGAGATTTCTCGCGCGCGAGGGCAGGGGCCTCCGCTCGGGCGAGCGGCGCTACCTCGAGCGGATGCGCCTCTCGCACCTCCGGCCCTACGAGGTCCAGGCCGTGCGGCTCGACGAGGGGCTCGACCTCCTCGACCTTTGGGCCAAGAAGCGCGTCCGGGTGCGGGAGCGTCTCGCCACGCGCCAGCTCGTCCAGTGGGACGTGCTCGCCGCGCGCGTCGTCCTCGGGCCCGACGGCGAGCCGATCCTCGACGGCTCGCCTTACCTTTACCCGGCCAGCGCGAAGGAGCTGATCCTCCGCCTCCTGCGACGGCTCAGCCGCTCGCTGCGCGGCAAGCTGCCCCGCCGCGACGAGCCGACCTTCTTCAAGAACATCGGCATGGTCTTCCACGACCTCTGGCTCGAGCTGGTCGCCCGGCGCCCGCTGCCGACCTCGGTGACCGCCGAAGGGGATGAGGTGGTGCTGTGCCGCGCCGTCTTCGACGTGCGCGACCGCGCGGCGCTGGAGGCCGCGCTCGCGAATCACCCCGAGCTGGAGCGCCAGGACGACGGCAGCTACGCCTGGCTCGCCGAGAAAGCCGACGAGGCCGGCTTTCGCCGCGGCTTCGGCACCTTCGTGCTCGAGAAGGGGCGCGTCGCGCTGGAGACCATGTCGCGCCAGCGCGCCGAGCGCGGGCGCGCGCTGCTCGAGGCGGCGGCCGGCCCCGCGGTCGCGTACCGGGCCACGAGTTCCGAGAGCGTCGCGCGGGCGCTCGACCGCCGGCGCGCCCGGCCGGGCGCCCGCGACCGCCGGCCCGCCCGGCCCGTGGACGAGGTGCCGCCTGAAGTTGCCGCCGAGATCGTGCAGGCCTTCTACGAGCGCCACTACCGCGGCTGGCTTGACGAGCCGCTGCCCGCCCTCGGCGGCCGCACGCCGCGCGAGGCCGCGGGCCTCAAGTCCGCGCGCCCCAAGCTGATCGCGCTCCTCAAGGACATGGAGAACCTCTCGGCCCGCGAGCGCCTGGAGGGCCGCCCCGCCTACGACTTCGGCTGGATGTGGGGCGAGCTGGGACTCCCGCGGCCGGGGTGAGGATGGCGCCTGCTGTGACCTTCCCTGTCAGAGGTCGGTGGGACGCTGGGGCACGCGGGTGACCGAAGAGCTGGAGGTTCTCGCGATGATGGCCGGGCGCCTGGAGGCTGCCGGGATCGCCTACATGGTGACCGGATCGTTCGCGGCCAACTACTACGCCGTGCCACGCATGACGCGCGACATCGACCTCGTGGTCGAGCTGTCCCCCGGCGACACCGAGCGGTTCTGCGCCCTCTTCGAGGACGACTTCTATCTCGACCGGGACGCGGTGGGCGCCGCCATCGCCGGCCGGAGCGCGTTCAACCTGATCCACCAGGCCTACGTGATCAAGGTGGACTGCATCGTCCGCAAGGACAGCGAGTACCGCAGTACGGAGTTCGCGCGGCAGCGGCGCGGCTCCATCGAGGGCCACGGGATCGCCCTCGTCGCGCCCGAGGACCTGATCATCTCCAAGCTCGACTGGATGCGGGAGAGCCGCTCGGAGGTCCAGCTCGCCGACGTCAGGAACCTCCTGAGGTCGGTGCCCGACCTGGACAGGCAGTACCTGGCGCACTGGACCGAGCGCCTCGGGCTCGGCGCCCTGTACCGGGAGGCGCTCGGTGACTGACACCCCGCCCGAGGTCATGCAGCGCTACCGGGCGATGCTCCTCGCGCGCTCGCCCGAGGAACGCCTGAAGATGGGCTGCTCGATGGGCGCGACGGCGCGGGCCCTGGTGCGCGCCTCGGTGCTGGCGCGGGACCCGCACGCCTCGCCGGCCGCGGTGCGCCGCGCCCTGTTCCTGCGCTTCTACGGCGACGAGTTCGAGGCGACCGCGCGGGAGAGGATTCTGGCGTGGCTGGGACGGGACGAACCTCGACCCGCGGGCTTGCCCAGGCGGGTCCCGGTGAACTGGGACGATCTCGAGATGGCGCTGACCTCGAATCCCGCCGAGTGGAGCTTCTATCTCGACGTGCGGACGGGCGAGGTCCAGATGGTCCCCATTGACCGCCTCGGCGAAGACGACGACTGGCCGTCGGAGGAGGATCTCGACGACGCGCTGGCCGCAGGCCACCTGATCCCCGTCGAGCCGCTGGGTTCGCGGATCGAGTACGGGTGGATGGCGGAATTCGCCGAGACGGTGGGCGATGCGCGGCTGCGCGACCGACTGGAGGTCGCCCTCGACGGCCGCGGCGCCTTCCGGCGGTTCAAGAACGTCCTGCTCGATTTCCCCGCCGAGCGCGAGCGCTGGTTCGCGTTCCGGGACGAGCGGCTGCACGCGGCGGCGCGCGAGTGGCTGGCCGAGCAGGGGATCGAGCCGACGACGCAGCCGCTGGAGGAAGGAACTGCCAATGGGTGATCGTCCTCCGAAGGCCTTCGGAGTCCTGACTGGCAATCCCTTCGTCGATTGGGGCCTGTCGATTGCGGCCGCTATGGCTCACCTCGACAGCGTGGAGGTGCTCACGGATGAGCACCTGAAGAACATAGTCGGCGACGGCATTGCGCTGGCTCGCCGGCAGCAGCCGCTCAAGGCCTTCATCCCGGTCTTCGGGAGCAACACGCCACTGCACAATCCGAAATTGAAGGGACAGAAGCCAGGCGAGGCTCACGTCCAGAACTATGCGTCCCTCCTCGTCAGGATCCGCGACGCGATGGGCCGGGAAGCCAACAATGTTCCTTGCGAGGTGTGCGGCGCCCCGCGCAGCTTGGATGCCCGTCAACTGAAAGATTCGGCCGGGAGGACGCCCTCGTTCGGGCGTGATTGGCTCCCACTTGCGGGCGCCGCCACCGAGGCCAACTTATGGCCGGCGGCTAGCGGCAGTCCGCACACCTGCGCGCGCTGCCTGCTCGCGGTCCGGCTGCTCCCATCCGCTCTCCTGCTGGTCGACGGACGCCTGACGGTTTTGCAGTCTGCGCCGCCGGACTTCGCAGACATCTTCGTTCGGGATCTGTACGACCACGTACGGGTCCGAGAACAGGCAGGAGACGTGGCGACGGTCGGCACTAAGGAGGGGAAGCGGGCGCTCGCACGGCGGCTCCTCAGCGTCCTTGACGCGCTGCGACTCCAGCAGCGGCTCGGCGTCGTGGATTCCAAGACACGCGTCTTCGCCTGGTACTTCACGAATGCCGGCGATCGGGCGGACGTCGCGCTCGAAGAGCTTCCCAGTCGGGCGCTTCTGTTCCTTCGCGACGTTGTGCACGCCGGGCTCGGCCCGGAAATCGAACGCCTCATGGCCAGCGAGCCGCGAAAGGACACTGAATGGACGCCGGGGATGCTGAGGTGCCTCGAGGAAGGTCGTGACTATGATCCGCTGTACCCGCGCGCAAAACACCCCGGTGCATCCGTCCCATTGTTCGAACTCTACCAGACGCGTGTCCTGGGGCGTACGACTTGCGCGCTGGAAGTGGCTCACGCGATCGCGACCGCACTGACTGGCGCCGTGCGTCGCAAGGACGATCTCGACAGCCTCCGCAAGCCCGAGGCGTTCCGGCGCTCCGAGCTTCGGGCTCGCGTTCGCCTGGCGATGGTCGCGATGGCCGGCGAAGGGCGGTTTTCGCTCGCCGACTATCGGTCTCTGTTTCCGGTGCGCGACGGGCCAGGCGTCGCTGTGGCCGGAGATGGGTGGAAAGTGCTGGGGTACTACGTTCACCAGACCGCCAGGAACGGGCGCAAACATGGCGAGCCGCCTTCGGCACTTGCTGATACCGACACGGTGTCCTTCATCGCCGACCGCGTCCTCGATCGACTGCTCACGGTTCGCGGCGCGCAGTTCGTCCGCGATCTCGTCGCGCGTGCCGAACGGACGGACGACGGATGGCTGCGGGACCAGTTCCTGGCCTGCGCGTGGCGCGAGGAGGGATTCACCTTCGTCGCCTGGAGCGCATTGGCGCTCGATGGGCATGGGCGACTCGCCGCGCGAGAGTGGGTGTTCCAGACCCGGCTACACCTGGCGGCCCGGCTCAGTGAGGACGCGCTTCGGCGCGTCCTACGACCGCCGTGGCCCGAGCCGGCCGCGACGCCAATGTCCGATTCGGCCCTTCCTGGCGTCGTCGCGGCCGCACTCCAGAATTATCTCGTCGAGTACGTCACGGTGCGGGGAGCGCACCGGCTCGAACGAGACATCGTCCGGCCGTGGCTGGCGCGGCGCCTGGGCACACAGTGGCTGGGCGAGCGTCTCAGTTCGCCCCAACGACGAGCCCCGCTCTCTTCGCGCACTTGGCGCGACTGGCTCGAAGAGCCTGACGGGACGCGGCGGGCGTTCCAGCTCGGACTCGCAGTATGCAACGCCGCACGACGGCTCATCGCCGTGCAGCCAACTCCAGTGGAGGAGCCGGCATGAACCAGGCACCTGGACGACCCTCACTGCAACATGTCGCAGGCACACTTCTCATCGAAGCCCGCGCCGCGTTCCTCAATGGGGCCGGCCTCGGGTCAGGGGAAGACCGGACGACGACGGTTCATAAGAGCTTCAGGGAAGGACAGCGCTCAGTGCCCTACGTTTCCGCACAGGCGTGGCGGCGGTGGCTGCGGAACACACTGATCGAAGAGACCGGCTGGCCCACGAGCGAGATTCGTGCGATCGCGTGGAACGCTCAAGGCAACACCAGCAAGGTAGCGGGACAGGTGAACCCCATCGACTACGCCGAGGACGACCTCTTCGGCTACATGCGCGCTGCCGAAGGCCAGGGTAGGCGTCTCAGCGCTGGCGAAGCGGCCGTCGGCGATGACGATGCCACTGACGAGGATGTCGTGCCCGACGCGGGCACCGACACGATCGCGGCCGTCATGCGGGCTTCTCCGCTTGCCGCCTCAGTCCTTGCGTCCATTCGGTCCGACGGTTGGCAGGGGCGGGACGATGGCTTCGTCCACGTGCAGTCTCATGATCCGGCCGCGCTCGAGCTTGAAGAGTGGAAGCGAGCGATAGACACCGCCGACATCGCCGATGTTCCGAGGGCGAAGAAAGAAGCCTTCAAGAAACAGATCAGGGGCAAGCCCGTCACGGACGCTCTGGCAATTGCGCGCGGGTTCGTCAAGGAACACTCGATCGCGGACCGCTCGCCGATGCCGAATCCGCAATCACCGTTGCCATACAGCACCCGGTTCTTCAACAGCCATCTCGAGGGCATCTTCTGTCTAGACCGCGCGCGTGTCGGCGTCTTCTGGAACCTCGGGGACCGGAAGGAACTCGACCCGCATCGGGTAGACACATGGATGAAGGAGGGGAAGATCGAGCTTGCCGAGGACCGCGGCCCGCTCGGTAGGATCTACCGCCTCAAGGATCGCTCAGTGGCCGGAGAACGGAGCCGACGGCTGATCCAAGCGCTCGCGGTGTTGCGCGGCGGCGCCAAGCAGGCGGCCTTCGCAACCGACGTGGCGCCCAAGGCCCTGATCCTGGCCGGGCTGTCGTGCGGGAATCCCATCTTCAACCGTCTGTTCACCGACAGCGAAGACGGTCCCCGGCTGAACACCCAGCGGCTCACGGAGGTCGTCGGCGACTACGCGAGCAGGATCGCGACGCCCGTGTTCGTCGGGATCCGCGAGGGTTACCTCGACAACCAGCATGAGGTCCGGCAGTTGTCCCCCGGGGGCCTCGATGTCTCGACCGACGAGCTCCGCGCGAAGCTTGCTCGAGCGTCGTTCGTGGTTTGCACCCCTCTTCAGGCGGCCTCGTGGCTGACCGAATGCCTCCGCTGACGCTGCACGGCGTCCATGTCCGGCTCGAGGGCCTGACGGCCTCGTTTCGGCAGCCTCTGCTCATCAGCGGGACGCAAGCGAGTCTTCCCGTCCCCGCATACACGAACGTCCTCGGGATGATCAGTGCGTGCGCGGGACGGGTTGTGTCGCCGCACGAGGTGCGAGTGGGCTTCGAGTACCGTTATCGCGGCCAAGCGATGGATCTCCAAAGGACGCGACGCTGGACGCTGGAGCGTGGGCGGCTCAGGGAGCATCGCAAAGGTCCTGGCCTGCTACGCAGGCAGTTTCATGTCGCGCCGAGTCTCGATCTGTACGTGGTTCCGGCCGCGATGAGTGCGGTGTTCGAGTCTCCGGTGGCCACGCCGAGGTTTGGGCGCTCGGAGGACGTCGCCTGGGTCGTCTTCGTGCGCCCTGTGTCGCTGGTCCCGGTGCAGCGCGGTGCCATCGGCGCGACTCTCGTTGCTCGTGACGCCGTTCAGAGCCACGGGCTGCCGCTCACCCTGGCCGAGTGGTTCGAGGCAGGGCCCTTCGGTCAGCCTCGTCGCGTTGGAGCGGTTGGGCGCTTCATCAGCCTGCCGCCGACGGCAGACGGCATGCGCTTCGACGTCCAGGGCAACGATCTCTTTCATCCCTCGGACGCGGACCTCTCGGCGCAGGAGCGCGCAGAGGATCTGCACCACGTCCAGGGCAACGATCTCTTTCATCCCTCGAACGCCAAGGGCTCGGACGATGCGGTCTACCTTCACGCCTGGTCGCAGGCAGCCGGAGGCGTATGACCCCCGAGGTTTCTGTGCTGGCGAAGAGTACGGGCGAACCGCTCGTCGACCACGTGCGGCGAGGCCTGCACGTGGCCGACCGAGTAATCGAAGGGCTGCCGTTCGACGAGGACCAGAAGCAACGGCTCTCCGCCGATCTCCGCCTCGCGATCCTGTTCCATGACGTGGGCAAGGCCGCGCTCGGCTTCCAGGAGGTGCTACGAGGCCAGCGGCCTGGGTGGGATGGTCTACGCCACGAGATCCTGTCGGCCTCGCTCGCATCCTCCGTTCCCAGCTTGGCCCCTGAGGTTCTGCTCGCAGTGCTGACACACCACAAGACGCTTCCCGGTAACGGGATAGAAGTCGAGGCGGGGCAACTACCATGGGAACAGCTACCACTGGAAGGGGAGTCGTCAGGGGCCTTTGACCGCATGACCAGGGAACTGCAAGAGAACGACCGTGCTTGGCGACGGTGCTGGGCGGATCTGCGTGCAATTGCTCCTGAGCTCGGTCTCCCTGCCACATTGACTCCCGTTGCGCTTCGCCTTGACCTCAGGTGGCTCGTGCGCGGGACGCATGCCGCTTCGCAGCGCCGAAGCTTCCGGGCCGAGGAGCGCTTGCGCGCCGCGTTGCTGCGTGGGCTGCTCGTGACGTGCGATCACATGGCGAGCGCGCACGTCGACCCGCCGCCCCCGGTTGACCTCAAGCGCATTGACATCGCTCCGGTCCAGTCTCGTGGTTTTCAACAGCGTGCCGCAGAGGTGCGCGGCCACCTGCTGCTCCGCGCGCCCACCGGAAGCGGGAAGACCGAGGCCGCGCTGATGTGGGCACAAGCTAATCAAGCACGGGCGGGTCGCGTGTATTACGTCCTGCCGCACACCGCAAGCATAGATGCCATGCGGCGCAGGCTTGCCGAACACCGACCAGACTGCCCGAGTGACTGCGGGCGGCATTTCCCCGCTGGCATCCTGCATGGTCGCGCGGCAGAGTCGATCTACGGGCTGCGCGAGCGACCGGACGATCTGTCCGCCCGGCTGGGTCAGCAGGCCGTCGCGAAGCAGGTTGCGACACTCGCGCGAGAGATGGGTTTCACGTTTCGGGTATGTACCCCCCACCAGATCCTGCGCCAGGCGCTCCGCGGCAAAGGCTGGGAACTGGCGCTCGGAGAGTTCCGCGGGGCGCTCTTCATTTTCGACGAGGTGCACGCCTACGAGCCGCGGATCGCCGGACTCGTGCTCGCTACAACGCAGCTGGTTGAGCGGTGGGGCGGGCGCTGCGCGTTCGTGTCGGCCACGCTCCCCGCGTTTCTTGAACGGCTCATTCGTCAGGCGCTCTCACGGATCGGGCCTACCGTCGTACCCTTGGAGAGTGACGCGACGGACCGCGACGTGCTGCTTCGCGCCCGTCATCGGGTAGTCCACCGTCCTGGGACGGTGGCGGAGATTTCTGCCTCCGAGCTGCGTCGGAGTGCGGCCACCCTTCTTGTCTGCAACCACGTCCGCACTGCACAGGATGCGTACGAGCGGTTACGGGGTCAGCTGTCCGGTGAGGCGAGCCCTATGCTCCTGCATGGGCGCTTCAACCGCCGCGACCGTGTCTGTAAAGAGCGGGCACTCACCGGTGGCGGTCCGTTACCCAGCCTGCTCGTCGCCACGCAAGTCGTCGAGGTCAGCCTGGATATCGATTTCGAGCGCCTCATTACCGAGCCCGCGCCCATCGATGCTCTGGTGCAGCGCATGGGGCGCGTCAACCGCTTCGGGTCCCAGGTGTCTCCAGCGACGGTCGAACTCCTCGAGGCGCAATCGTCTGCACATCCGCTCTACCCACAGGATCTCGTTCGCCGATCCGTCGTCGAACTGCTCGAAGCCGGTGCGGCAGGACTGGTCAGTGAGTCGGATCTCGTCCAACGTGCGGACCGCGTCTACGCTGGTGGCTACACCGGTGAGGAGGAGACAGAGTTTCTAGCGGGGCTGAATCACTCAGGACTCACGGAATTCGAGGATCGCGCGCTCGCTGGTGCCCACGAAGACTGGGTGGAGAGCGTGATCGAATCTGCTGATTCGTCGGTCGACGTTCTCCCGGCCTGTCTCGAAGCTGAATACCGCGATCTGATGGCGAATGGACTCTGGCTAGAGGCAAATGCCTTGCTCATCCCGGTACGGTGGCGATCCCTGCGATACCGGCAATACGACCTGAGACACGATCGGGCGGATGGCATCTGGGTAATCGATGCCCCGTATTCGAGCGAACTCGGCCTCCGCTTATGATCGAGGAACAAGGAAGCAGGCGCCGACGACGGATTCGTCGCCACGGCATACTTCGCCAGGCGACTGGCGAGATGGAGGCAACGCCTGTCGACACGGTGAAGATCCTTGAGAAGAAAGAGCGGCTCGACTGGTATTACGACGAGGAAGCCGACGTGCTCTACCTGAGCCTGGGGAAGCCGCGGAAGGCTGCTGGAGTCGACCTCAGTCAGGGGGTGGTGGTCCGGTACGACGAGAAGAAGAAGGAGGTTGTGGGACTGACCATCTTGGGTATACGGGCCAGGCTGATCGAGTCGCTCGGCAAGTGATGGCCCGAAGGCGAAGATGCTCGAGGCTCTCATCCCCCCGGCCCGAACAGCCGCCAGTCGGGCACGGCCCACACGCCCGGCGCGAGCGGCTCCACCTCGCGGCCGCGCGTGACCACCAACCCCACCCGCCAGGCGTCGCGCGCGACACCGCGCAGGGTGAGGGCGCCCAGCACCTCGGTCAGCGGGCGCGCGTCGGTGCGGTGGGCGCGCTCGCTCGACTTGGCCTCGAGGGCGACGACGCGGTCGGGAGCGTGGAGGATGAAGTCCACCTCGCGGCCGGCGTGCGTGCGGAAAAAGTGCAGTGCCGGCGGCTCCGGCTGCCAGGACGACCAGCGGAGCAGCTCGTCGAGCACGGCGGTCTCGAAGAGCGCGCCGTCGGCGGCGCCGGCGCGCTCGCCGAGCAGGCTCGCCAGCGCCGGGTCGGTCCAGTAGAGCTTGGGGCTCTTGACCAGCCGCGCGGTCACGGTCGGCTGGAGCGGTCGCAGGAGGAAGAGCTGGTAGGAGATCTCCAGGAAGCGTACGTAGCGCTTGACGGTGTTGACGGCGACGCCCAGCTCGCGCGCTACCTCCGAGTGCGAGAGGAGCTGGCCGGTGCGGGCGGCCAGGAGGTTCTGCGCGAGGGCGAACTGGTCGAGATCGGCCACGCGGCCGAGGTCGGCCAGGTCGCGCTCGAGGTACGTGCGCCGGAAATCGCGCAGCCAGGCGCGGCGCTCCTCGGGCGGCATCGGCTCCAGCGCCGGGTAGCCGCCCCAGAGGAAGTGCTCCTCGGCGCGCCCGCGCCAGAGGCGGGCGTCGTCCGCGCTGGGCGGCGATTCGGCCATGCGGCGCACCGCGGCCTCGCCCTCGCGCCAGATCTGATCGAGGCCGGAGAGCGGAGCCTCCGGGCCTTCGACGCGCTCGACCAGGCCGAGCGGCCACAGCTCCAGCAACGCGGCGCGGCCGGCGAGCGTCTCGCGGACCTGCCGGAGCAGCAGCACCTGCGCCGAGCCGAGCAGCAGGAAGCGCCGCCCTTCGCCGCGGTCGGCGAGCAGCTTCACCGCGTCGAGCAGGGCGGGCTGCTTCTGGATCTCGTCGAGCACCACGATGCGCGCGCCGTGATCGAGCCGCCGCACGGGATCGGCCGCGAGGCGCAGGCGCTCGTCGGGATCGTCGAGCGAGAAATAGACGCTCGGCAGGTCACCGCCTGCGGGCAGGAGGTCGCGGACGATCGTCGTCTTGCCCGTCTGGCGCGCGCCCGTCAGGACCGTGATCGGCCGGGCGGCCAGGCGGGCCCGGAGCAGCGCGAGCAGGCGGCGGGGATGGAACCCCACGCCGGTAGTATTTGCAGCGATGCTGCAAAATTTCAAGGAATACTTGCATGACCAGCGCGGGTCCGAGGACGACCGTAGCTGAGGGAGCGACGGAGACCTCGATGGCCAGGAGGCGGTCCGGGGCATGAAGGACCAGATCGACCTGGCGTCCGGCATGGGTCGGAAGAAGTGGAGCGCGGGACTCTCCGGTTGCCGGGAGGACCAGCGGAGCGCGTCGTCGAGGTCGGCCGTCTCGACGAGGGCGCCGTTGCCCGCGCCCTCGTTCTTGGCGAGGAGACGGGCGAGCGCGGGGAGGATTTCAGTGCCACTGCGAGATTTCGAGAAGGATTTGCATGAGCGCGGACCGCATGATGCTGGCTGACGCGCTGCGCGCTGGCCTCGACCGCTACGTCGAGCGGCTGAAGGTGCGCTTCGGCGACGACCTCGTCAGCGTGGTCGCCTTCGGCTCTCGGGTCCGCGGGCAAGCGCGGCCGGAGAGCGATCTTGACGTGCTCGTCATCGTCCGCGGGCTCCCGAAGAGGCGCTTCGCACGCTACGGGGGCCTCCGAGCCGTGGCGCGTGAAGTTTCCGAAGAGTTTGCCGAGACGGTGGCGCTTATTCTCCTGACGCCGGAGGAGGCTCAGGAAGTCAAATCATACTACCTGGGCATGCTGTCGGGCCACCTGATCCTGCACGACGTGGGAGGTTTCTTTGCTGCGATTCTCGTGCGGCTCGGCCGACGCCTTGCGGAGCTCGGGGCGCGCCGGTACGTCGACGAGGACGGCTACGAATACTGGGACCTGAAGCCCGACTGGAAGCCCGGGGACGTGGTGTCGCTGTGACGTCCGATCGCGTCGCGCGTGACTACCTCAGGCGGGCGGAGGCGCGGCGATTGATGCTGGAGACGCTTTGGGGCGCTGGCGTACACGCCGATGTCGTGCGGGAAAGCCAGGACGTGGTGGAGCTGGTTCTCAAGGGGCGTTACGGTTCGTGGGCGTCGATCCGCCCAAGCGCCATGACGTGCATGGCGTGATGGGCCGTTTCATCCGACCGTTTCCCCGGCGAGTGGCAACACGCCCTCGATGAGCTCAGGGAGAGTCTGGACGACCTGGCCGACGACCGGGCGCCCGCGTTCTACGGCGACGAGGAACGAGGGATCCCGGCGTCAGAACTCTTCGGGGAGGAGGATGCGCGGAAGGCCTTGGGAATCGCGGATCGTCTTCTCGATCTGTATCGTCGGCTGCTCGGCGCAGCACGGGAGCCAGGAGAATGAACAGTGTCGTTGTCAGCGACCACGGCGTGATGCTGGGCAAGACGAGCGAGCGCCTGGTCGTCCGTGGACCGCGGCCGCGGCTGGAGCTGCTCGAGGGCGGACCGCAGCTCCACCTGGCGCTGGATCTGCCGGCGCGCCCCCCACTCGGCGTGCTGACGTCCGATGGCGTGAAGACGCCTCAGGTCCCGCTGCGCCGGCCAAAGGCGGCGAACGGCGGCGCGGCGCCGCGGACGAAGCCGGAGCAGGTGGAGCTGCCGCTCTTCCAGGTGAGCGAGATCGTCGTCGCGGCCAAGGGCGTCTCCATCTCCACGGATCTCATCGAGGAGTGCTGCGAGCGAGGCATCCACCTGTCGTTCCTCACGCCGGGGGGGCGCCCGTTCGCGATGCTCTCGTCGCCGATGCTGACCGCGACCGTGCTGACGCGGCGGGAGCAGATGGCCGCTTACGGCGACGCGCGGGGCCTCGAGCTGGCCAGGGCGATCGTGCGCGGCAAGCTCGGCAACCAGGCCGCGCTCCTGAAGTACTTCGGCAAGTACCTCAAGACGGCCGATCCGGCTGCGTTCGAGCGGCTCGACGCGGCCGTCCGCGGGATCGCCACGCGCCGTCGCGAAGTGGACGGCGTGACCGGCGAGCGTATCGACGACGCGCGCCCGGCGCTGCTCTCGATCGAGGGCGGCGCGGGGCGCCAGTACTGGGCGGGCGTGCGGACGCTGCTGGAGGGCCACGCGCCCTTCGAGTCGCGCGAGCACCGCGGGGCGCCCGATCCGGTGAACTCGGCCCTGAACTACGGCTACGGCATCCTCTACACGCAGGTGTGGGGCGCCCTGATGAACGCCGGCCTCGAGCCCTTCGCCGGCTTCCTGCACGTGGACCGTCCCGGCAAGCCCTCGCTGGTGCTCGACCTCATCGAGGAGTTCCGCCAGCCCGTCGTGGACCGCGCGGTGATCGCGGCCCTGACCCGAGGCGTGACGATCGAGACGCGCGAGGGGCTGCTGACGGACGAGAGCCGGCGCGTGGTGGCCGGCGCCGTGCTGGAACGGCTGGAGGGCGAAGTTGGCTTCCGTGGACGCCGGCACCGGGTGAAATCGGTCGTCCAGATCCAGGCGCGAAATCTGGCGAGTTCGTTGCGCGGCGGTGAGCCGTACCGCTGCTTCGCCTTCAAGTGGTGAGCGGGCCTTGCGGGGCCAGCAGCTCCTGACCTTCGTGGTCTACGACATCCAGGACGACCGCGTGCGCGGCCGAGTGGCCAACGCCTGCAAGGACTACGGGCTCGAGCGCATCCAGTACAGCGCTTTCTGCGGCGCGCTCGACGCGAGCCGGCGGGGCGAGCTGACGGCCCGGCTGGCCGACACGCTCGGCGAAGACGTGGGGAAGATCCTGTTGCTCCCCGTGTGCGAGAAGGATGTCGCGGCCAAGCGCGAGTTCGTCAACGAGCCGAAGGCGGAGGAACGCGCCGATGGGTGAGACGGGGCCGGAGGCGGGCGCGGCTGTCGCGGCCGCGCCGGTCACGGTGACTGCGACGGACCTCAAGCAATGGGCGTATTGCCCCCGCATCCCGTTCTACCGCTACGTGCTGCCGGTGCGGCCGACGCCAACGTACAAGATGAGGCGCGGCAAAGACGTCCAGGCCGCCGTGGAGGCGCTCGAGCGGCGCCGCGGCTTCCGCGCCTACGGGATGCGGGAGGGCGAGCGCCGCTTCGGCCTCTGGCTTCAGTCCGACCGCCTGGGACTCTCCGGCAAGCTCGATCTGCTCATCCTGACACCCGAGGCCTGCTACCCTGTGGACTTCAAGGACACGGAGGGCGGGCCGCGAAGGAACCATCGACTCCAAGTTGCGGCCTATGCGCTCCTGGCCGAGGAAGCGTTCGCACGCCCGGCTCCGGACGGGTTCATCTACCTCGTGCCCGAGAAGCGCGTGGTCAGCCTCGCGCTCACCGAGGCCGATCGTAACGGAGTGCGCTCGGCGATTGTGGAGCTGCGGCGGATGATGGAGCGCGAGGAGCTGCCGCCACCTACTTCCCTGCGCAGCCGCTGCGAGGTCTGCGAGTTTCGGAATTACTGCGGGGACATATGGTGAGATTGTGGGTACGAGGTTCGCAGATCGAGCCCGCTCTGGTGTGGATAGTGCCCTTGCGAACCCCGGAGTCCTGCGAGGGGGCGCAACCTATCGATTTTTGTGCGGGAAAACTGCGGTTCGACGATGTTCCCCGATGAGGAGGGGACTGAAACGCGTAGATCTGCTGCTGCTCGCGGGCCGCCGCCGCCTGTTCGACGATGTTCCCCGATGAGGAGGGGACTGAAACTGCCGAAGCTCGCGGCGGCCGGGGGCATGCCGTAGCGTTCGACGATGTTCCCCGATGAGGAGGGGACTGAAACCTGTATCGGCGAAGCGGCTATGAGGAGGTCTGGCACCGTTCGACGATGTTCCCCGATGAGGAGGGGACTGAAACGGATGAAGTCACGGATCAGCCGGTCCAGCGTCCGCGGTTCGACGATGTTCCCCGATGAGGAGGGGACTGAAACGCAGCCGCACGGTCGGGCGCGCCAGGAAGCCGGCGTTCGACGATGTTCCCCGATGAGGAGGGGACTGAAACGATGCATCCGGTGCTGGGGGGCTACCACGTGCGGGGTTCGACGATGTTCCCCGATGAGGAGGGGACTGAAACGACATACTTCAGGATGCGGACCCCGAAGTCGTCCGTGGTTCGACGATGTTCCCCGATGAGGAGGGGACTGAAACTAGTAGGCGCGCTTATTGGTCCTCTACCCGCGCAACCCGGTTCGACGATGTTCCCCGATGAGGAGGGGACTGAAACTGATCTCCATGGCCCGCGCCCGCAGTCCCTCGGGGGAGTTCGACGATGTTCCCCGATGAGGAGGGGACTGAAACAGAACACGTAGTCGCTGATTCCGCTACGCTGCCTTCCACGTTCGACGATGTTCCCCGATGAGGAGGGGACTGAAACCTCCCAGGTCTCCGGCTGCTCGAGGAGCGCGCCGAGTTCGACGATGTTCCCCGATGAGGAGGGGACTGAAACAGGAGCTGGTGCAGGCCGGGATGCGGTCCCTGTACGGTTCGACGATGTTCCCCGATGAGGAGGGGACTGAAACTCGTGCGGGCGGTCGCTGCGGGGCGGGTCGATGAGTGTTCGACGATGTTCCCCGATGAGGAGGGGACTGAAACAGTACCGGACGCGCCGCGCCTCGGCCGGGGCGGCATCGTTCGACGATGTTCCCCGATGAGGAGGGGACTGAAACTGTCCTCCATCCCCAGCGTATGATCGAGGTACGCGCCGAGTTCGACGATGTTCCCCGATGAGGAGGGGACTGAAACGCGCCGACGCCGCGCGCATCCGCACGATGATCACGGTTCGACGATGTTCCCCGATGAGGAGGGGACTGAAACCAGGCACAGCCGGGCTTAGAGCAGGTGCTCATCTGGTTCGACGATGTTCCCCGATGAGGAGGGGACTGAAACGCGCGTCGAGTGGGTGCCGCCCGCCTGGCCCTACCTGGTTCGACGATGTTCCTCGATGAGGAGGGGACTGAAACGGCAGAGCGGGACGACGAAGATCCGACCGCCCCGGACGAGTTCGACGATGTTCCCCGATGAGGAGGGGACTGAAACCACCGTGCGGAGCGACCCCGCGACGAAGTCCCCGGGGTTCGACGATGTTCCCCGATGAGGAGGGGACTGAAACGCTGGATCAGGCCTCTACGATCTTCCTCGGGCGTCGGAGTTCGACGATGTTCCCCGATGAGGAGGGGACTGAAACCCGCTCTGCGGCGGCGGAGGCGGCGTGGGCGCGGCGTTCGACGATGTTCCCCGATGAGGAGGGGACTGAAACCCGTCGTCAGGCTGAATTCCTTGACCCGGCGACTCCAGTTCGACGATGTTCCCCGATGAGGAGGGGACTGAAACATGATCAAAATGGCAAACACCACAAACGTCCCCGTGCGTTCGACGATGTTCCCCGATGAGGAGGGGACTGAAACTGGACGGCCGAGACCCGGGCGCCCGGAAGGACTATCGTTCGACGATGTTCCCCGATGAGGAGGGGACTGAAACGCTTTCCAGTCCGACGACCCGTCGTCGATCGTCGGCGAGTTCGACGATGTTCCCCGATGAGGAGGGGACTGAAACCTGGCTACGTTTTTGTTGGCGCAGCTTGCGCCGTTCAAGTTCGACGATGTTCCCCGATGAGGAGGGGACTGAAACTGACTAAGCGGCAGGCGCGGAATCGCGCACACGAAGAGGTTCGACGATGTTCCCCGATGAGGAGGGGACTGAAACAAGTACTCTCATCGTGCAACGTAAGAAGTGCTGTATTAAGTTCGACGATGTTCCCCGATGAGGAGGGGACTGAAACGTGCACGCGCGCGAGCGGCTGGATGCACCGCTTCATGAGTTCGACGATGTTCCCCGATGAGGAGGGGACTGAAACCACCATCGCCCTCGAGGACGCGCCGGAGTGCCCGGGTTCGACGATGTTCCCCGATGAGGAGGGGACTGAAACCAGGCGTTTGCTGGACTCGCCGAGTCGCTGGTCGAGTTCGACGATGTTCCCCGATGAGGAGGGGACTGAAACGTCGCATACGGCGCTGCCCGACATCGCCTCCCTGAACGGCTCGACGATGTTCCCCGATGAGGAGGGGACTGAAACTGACGCTCCGCGAGCAGCTCCGCGATCAGCTCGCCGTTCGACGATGTTCCCCGATGAGGAGGGGACTGAAACAGCATCTTGACGATCGAGAGCACGAGGGCGATGATCGTTCGACGATGTTCCCCGATGAGGAGGGGACTGAAACAGGAACTCCGCTGGCTTGGGCGCCGGCTGGAACACGTTCGACGATGTTCCCCGATGAGGAGGGGACTGAAAGCAGACGAGCAGCGGCGGCCCCGATGAGGAGGTGCGGTGCCTCAGGCGGCGGGGACGAAGCGGTGGCCCGCGCCCTCGCGGACGACGTAGCCGGGGCGGGGGAAGTGCGCGGGCAGGACGAGGACGCCCGAGTCGGCGTGCCGCTCGACGAACTCGCGGCGCGTGGCGGCCGCCGCGCGCGGGTCCCAGCAGAAGCGGCTCGACCACTGGGGCTCGGCGACTTGCACGGTGCGGTGCATCACGTCGCCCGGGAAAACGGCCTCGCCGTCGCGCGTCCGGAGGCGCACGGACACGTGGCCGGGCGTGTGGCCGCGCGAGGACTCGAGCGTGAGCCAGGGGTCCACCGCGTGCGTGGCGCCGACCAGCTCGGCCTGGCCCGCCTCGACCACGGGCACGACGCTGTCGGCGATGCAGCCGTACGGCTCGCGGCCGCTCGCGGCCTCCCACTTCCAGAACTCCCACTCCTCGCCGGCGAACAGGTAGCGCGCGCGGGGGAACGTGGGCACCCAGCGCGCGCCGTCCCAGCGCGTGTTCCAGCCCACGTGGTCCACGTGCAGGTGCGTGCAGAGGACGACGTCCACCTGCTCGGGTCCGAGCCCCGCCGCCGCGAGGTCCTCGAGCCACGCGCCCTCGCGCATGTGCCAGACCGGGGAGTCCGGGCGCGCCTTGCCGTTGCCGACGCCCGTGTCGATCAGCACGGTCGTCCGGGGCGTGCGCACGATCCAGGTCTGGATGCGCGCGCCGAGGTCGCCGACGGCGTCGTCCCAGAAGTCGGGCTTGAGCCAGGCGTGGTGGCGGGCGAGGGCCTCCGGCGTCGAGTCCGGGAGCATCGAGGTCGTCGGGTAGGCCGAGCGGCCGATCTCGACGACCCGGTCGAGCGTGACCTCGCCGAGCGCCAGCGTCACGCGAGCCTCGGGATGACCTTCTCGCCGAACAGGCGCATCGACCGGAGGATCTTGTCGTGCGGGACGCCGCCGCGGTTGAAGGCGCCCATGACGTACCCGATCCCGAGCGCCTCGTGGTGCTCGCGCAGCTTGTCGGCGACCTCCTCGGGGTCGCCGCAGATCGCGGCCTGATCGAGCGCCGTCTCCTCGGAGAGCGACAGGAGGTTCTCGCGCACGCGGCGGTAGAACCTGTACTGGTCGGGCGGCACGCCCTCGGCGTCGGCGATCAGGTCGGCCTGGGCGCGGAAGAACCAGCGGATCGGCTCGCGCAGGTCCTCGCGCGCCTGCCGCGAGGAGTCGGCGACGTGGATGATCTTGTTCATGCAGATCTCCGCGCCCGCGTCGGTGCCGTGCGTCTCGCGCCAGGCCGCGTGGTAGGCGTCGAAGTTCTTCCGGAGGATGTCCCAGGGCGTGAACGCGGGCGAGACCAGGATCCGGAGGCCGCGGCGCGCGGCGAGCGTGTAGGTGTCGGGCGAGACCGCGGCGGTCCAGAGCGGCGGGTGCGGCTTCTGGAGCGGCTTGGGGGCCACGCGCAGGCCCGGCACGCGGTAGAACTCGCCCTCGAAGCTCACGACGTCCTCGGTCCAGGCGCGGCGGATCACCTCGAGCGCCTCGTCGAAGCGCTCGCGGGTCTTCTCCATCGAGACGCCGAGGCCGCGGAACTCCTTCGGCTGGTAGCCGCGCCCCAGCCCGAACTCGAGCCGCCCGCCCGAGAGGAGGTCGACCATCCCGAACTCCTCGGCGATGCGGATCGGGTGGGCGAAGGGCGCGATCACGACGCCGGTGCCGATGCGCACGCGCCGCGTCTCGCGCGCGACCGCCGCGGCGAGCACGCCGAGCGAGGGGCAGATGCCGTAGGACGAGAAATGGTGCTCGGCGAGCCAGACGGCGTGGAAGCCGACCTCGTCGGCCAGGCGCGCCTCGGCGAGCGCCTGGGCGTAGACCTCGGCCTCCGTCTGCCACTCGCGGAACGTCAGGAGCTGCTGGATCCCGAATCGCATGCTCACTCCCCCCGGAAGACCGGGCGGCGCTTCTCGAGCATCGCGCGCACGCCCTCCCTGGCGTCCCGGCTCCGGCGCGCCCGCGCGGCGAGCGCGTCGAGGTCCGCGTGCTCGATCCCGGTGCGCGCGGAGATCGCGCGCGCGATCGTCGCCTTGAGGCCGGCGAGCGCGAGCGGCGCGTTGTCGGCGATCGTCCGCGCCAGCTCGCCCGTCGCCCGCTCGAGGTCGGCCGCCGGCACGACCTCGTGGACCATCCCGATCTCCCACGCGCGGCGGGCCGGGAGCGACCGCCCGGTCAGGAGCAGGTGCCGCGTGTGCGCCGGGCCGACGATCTCGACGAGCTTCTGGCCCAGCGTGAACGGGACGACCAGCCCGATGCGCGCGAGCGGCATCGCGAAGCGCGCGGGCTCGGCGGCGATCCGCAGGTCGCAGTGGAGCGCCAGCTCCAAGCCGCCGGCGAAGGCGTCGCCGTGGAGCATCGCGATGGTGGGGTGGCGGCTCCGCTCGATCTGCCCGAGCGCGGCGACGACGGGGCTCTCGGGGTCCGCGGCCTCGGCCTGGCGTCGGGCCAGCTCGTCGAGATCCATCCCCGCGCAGAACGCGGGCCCCGCGCCGCGCACGACGACGACGCGCACGGCGGGATCCTCCTCGAGACGCCCGAAGCAGGCGACGAGGGCGTCGAGGAGCACCCGGTTCAGCGCGTTGCGCTTGTCAGGGCGGTTGAGCGTGACGGTGGCGACGCCGTCGGCGGTCGCGCAGCGGATCTCGTCGGGCATGGCGAGGCCTCATGCTCTCGAATTCGGAGCCGTGCGTCAACGGCGAAAACCCGCGGGCGCGGGGAGGAGGGCCCGGAGCCGCGCGTCGAGGCCGTCACGCGCGGGCGCGACCGCCGGCTCGACCGCCCGTGCGAAGGCGCCCCGCTCGTCGTCGGTGAGGCGCACGATCGCGACGCCCGCGGCCTCGAGCCTCGCGAGCACGTCCACGTCCTCCGCCGCGGCGAGCCGCCGCTGCGCGGCCCCCGCCTCGGCCGCCGCCTCCGCCACGGCCTGCCGGACCTCGGCCGGCCAGGCGCGCCAGCTCGCCGCGTGGCAGAGGAGCGCCGCGACGCCGAAGACGTGCGCGGACAGCGTCAGGTGGCGGTGGTCCGCGTGGATCCCGAAGTTCCAGATGTTGGTCAGCGGGTTCTCCTGCGCGTCGACCGCACCGCTCCGGACGGCGGGGACGAGGTCCTTCGGGTCGAGGAACACGGGCTCGAAGCCGAGCGCGCGGAAGACCGCCTGCTGCAGCGCGCTCGCGAGCGTGCGCAGCCGGAGGCCGCGGCAGTCGGCGGGCGCGCGGAGCGGCCGCACGCGGTTGGTGAGGTGGCGGAAGCCGTTGTCCCACCAGCCGAGGACGCGGAAGCCGCTCCGCGCCGCGAGCCCGTCGGCGAGGCGGCGGCCGAGCTCGCCGTCGAGCGCCGCGTACACGGCCTCCCGGCGCGCGACGGCGAAGGGCAGGTCGAGCACGGCCAGCTCCGGCGCGCGCTCGGCCAGGTAGCTCGTCGAGAAGTAGCCGAGCTCGAGCGCGCCGCCTTCCACCAGTGCGAGGAGATCCGCCGCGCGGCGCCCGGCGGCGGTGACGTCGGCCTCGAGCTCGACGCGGACGGCGGCGCCGAGCCGCGCGGCGAGCGCGCGCCCGAAGGCCTCGGCGCCGCGCGTGTGGACCGACGCGGGCCCCTGGTAGCCGCCGAGGCGGATGCGGACGGCGCCGCTCAGAGCTTCGACTCGGCCCAGCCGGGCGCGGGCTCAGCCGGGTCCGGCGCGAGCCCGGCGGCCCTGACGCCCTCGATCGCGCAGTACTCGTCCTTGTCCGAGGTGTCGCCGCTGATGCCGACGGCGCCGAGCACCTCACCGTCGGCGGCGCGGATCAGCACGCCGCCCGGCACCGGCACGAACCGGCCCTCCGACGCCGCCGCCAGCGCCGTGACGAACGTCGGGCGGTCCGTCAGCCGGTCGCGGAGCAGCCGGCTCGAGAAGCCCATCCCGAGCGCGCCCCACGCCTTGCCGATCGCGATCTCGGGCCGGAGGATCCCCGAGCCGTCCTCGCGCTTGAGCGCGACCAGGTGGCCGCCGGCGTCCAGCACGGCCACGGTGAGCCGCAGCATCCGGTGCTCGCGCCCGCGCGCGAGCGCCGTGTCCACGATCTGCGAGGCGGCCTGCAGGGTCAGCCTGGCCATCAGGGCTCCTCTCTTCGATCCCAACGCGTTCCTTCCCATCCACTGATCACGCCATTGTCGCCACAGCGCTCGCAGCGCCACTCCACTTCGCCGGCCACCAGGTCGCAAGTCGCGACGACTTCCCCCGGACATCTCTTCCGCCCCGGGCTCCGGCGGCACGGAACGTTCGTGCGTTCCACTCCTCGTGCAGGCCGGCTGGTGACCCACGCCACGATGGAACCGAGGTGTAACGCCAGGTTCATGGCGGGCCCCGGCATGGCGGCCAGATCGCCGTTGCCATCGAGGTAGTGCCTTATGTCGGTAATCCACACATCGCCCATGACAGGCTACCGCGAGCGGCGCTCGGTCAGGCGGCTCCGGTAGATTCGAGCAGCGGTGTCAGCCACGGATTCTGTCAGCTCGCAGACGTCGGGCATCGTCTATGTCACGCGGCGTCGCTTTCGCATCAATTCGGCCTTGCCGCTTGCAAGCTGCGCGAGAGGGACGACCGCCACACGGCGGTCCAGATCGTAGCGCAGATCCCCGGGATAGAGGACCGTGAGGTGTTCCAGCCGGAGGTCCGTGAGGGCGATGCGCATGGAGGCCGTCAGGCGGGGGGCGTCCTGGAACTTCACCTCCACGCCGTAACGGCGCCCGCGTTTGAGGAGGAGCAGGTCCAGCTCGGCTCCGGTATGCGTGGCCCAGAAGTACGCGGCCTCCGGCCGGACCATCCTCAGGGTCTCCTCGATGGCGTACCCCTCCCACGAGGCGCCCACCTTTGGGTGGAAGGCAATCTCCCGCTCGGAGGCGAGACCGAGCAGCGCGTGCAGCAGCCCGCTGTCCCGCACGTAGACCTTCGGAGCCTTGACCTGTCGCTTTGTGAGGTTCTCGTGCCAGGGCTGGAGCTGCCGGACCATGAACAGCCCGGCCAGGAGGTCCACGTAGCGCCGCGCGGTCGGCTCGGTGACGCCGAGGGAACGGGCCGCCTCGGCCGCATTCCAGATGCCTCCATGGTAATGGGCGAGCATCGTCCAGAACCGGAGCAGGGTGGCGGCGGGGATGCTGATGCCGAGCTGCGGCAGGTCGCGCTCGAGGTAGGTGTGGATGAACTGCTGGCGCCAGACGAAACTCGCGTGCTCCGAGCCCGCCAGGTACGCGGGCGGAAACCCTCCCCGCCTCCAGTGCCGTCGAAGCGCAGCCGCGCCCAGCTCGTCCAGCCCGAATCCGCTCAGCGTGACCGTCTCCAGCCTCCCCGCCAGCGTCTCCGACGACTGGCGGAGCAGGTCCGGGCTGGCGCTCCCGAGGATCAGGAAGCGAGCCGGAGGCGGGCGCCGATCGGCCAGCACCCGTACGATAGGGAAGAGGTCGGGGCGTCGCTGGATCTCGTCGATGACCACCACGCCCCGCAGCCGCGCCAGGGCGGTCATGGGCTCCGCTAGGCGGGCGAGGCTTCGGGGGTCTTCCAGGTCGAAGTATGCCGGCGAGTGCGGGGCCACGATCTGCCTGGCCAGCGTGGTCTTGCCGGACTGGCGGGGCCCGATCAGAGCGGTCACCCGGCTCCGCTTCAGGGCAGCTCGGATCTTGGCCAGCCAGCGCGGGCGCTCGACCATGGACCTACGTTACCCTGAAAATCGAAAAGTCGCCGTTCGATTTTCAGGGAGCCGCTCGGGCCTCTCGGACGTAGATCTTCTCCGTCACCGCGGCGGAGACGAGGGCCGTGCGGAACTCCTTAAGGTGGCGCCCCCAGTTGCGGAGCTCCTTGAAGAAGCCCTCGACGCGCGCCGGCGTGGGCCGCGTCATGCCGGCCCCGCCGGGGGCGGGCCCACGACCAGCCGCTCGTGGAGCGCGCTCAGGATCTCGTCGACGGCCGCGCACGCCCAGACGTGGAAGAACGGGCTCTCGAGCATCGCCATGAACGCTCGGTCGCCGCGCGCCCGGGTCGCCTCGGGCGTCTCGCCGGGGAGCGGCGCGCGGAGGGTCGCCACGAGGCGGTCCTTGTGATAGATGGCCGGGTACTCGACGTAGCGGTGGAGGAGCCGGAGGTCCCTCGTGTAGAAGGCCGCGACGGGGATCGAGGCCCAGGCCTGCCCGCCCTTCACGTTCATGAGCCCGGCCATGAGGTCGGCGTTGCTGTCGGGGTACTCGGCGAGCGTCGGCGCCTGGCTCCGCATGAAGCGCGCGCCGTCGCGCCGGAAGATCCGGAGCTCGAGGCCGCCCGCCTCCGCCAGGCGCGCCAGCATCGGCAGGTCGCGCCGGCAGTCCGACGACCACTCCTCGGCGAGCACGAGGACCTTCGCCGGGCCGCCCGGCTGCGCCGCGAGCCAGCGGATCGCGGCCGCCTGGCCGTCCGTCAGCCGCGCCCGCTCGTACGCCTGCCGCAGCCACCCGCTCCAGTCGCGGCGCGCGCCGCCCTGCGAGGCCTCGCGCGCGAGGTTCTCGGGCGTCCCGGTCCAGGCGAGGTACCGCTCGAAGGTCATGCCCGACGCGAACCGCTCCGGCGTGACGACGCTCTGCGTGCGCTCCACGGGCTCCTCCTGTGTCTCGGCGACGGCGCTAGACGGCGAGGGTGAGCCCCGCGACGACGCGCGCGTTCGGCACGCGCTCGAGGACGCGGGGCGCGACCTTGATCTTCGAGCTCCGGCTGCCGCTGCCCAGGATGATCCAGTCGGGCTCGAGCAGCGTCGCGTCCACGTAGACCGGCAGCTCCGGGGGCAGCGCGAAGACCGTGACGCCGCCGAGCGCCATGCCGGTCAGCGCCTGGGTCTCCTCGGCCGACGCGAACGAGAGCCGCGAGACGCCCATGAGCTGCCGGACCGCGTGGTTCACGTCGAGCCGCCGCGTCGCCCGGACGACGCACGCCGCATACTGCCGGGGCTCCTTCTTCGACGCCACGAGGATCGTGTTCGCGGAGCGGTCGAGCGGCACGCCGTACTGCGCGCAGAACTGCGCGGTGTCGGCGAAGGCGGGGTCGATCGGGAGCCGCTCCCACGGCACGCTGAGGCCGTCCAGCGCCTCGGCGACGCGCCGCTCGATCGCCTCCGTCATCGGCCGCGGAACACCGGCGCGCGCTTCTCGACGAACGCGCGGAGGCCCTCGCGCGCGTCCTCGGTCTCGAGGCACACGTTCTGCGCGAAGGTCTCGAACTCGAGGGCGGCGCGGAGGTCCGCCTCCTGGTTGTGGTAGAGCGCGCGCTTGGCCAGGCGGATCGCGAGCGGCGGGCCGGCGGCGATCCGCCGCGCGAGCTCGCGCGCCGCCGGCAGGAGCCGCTCGGGCGGGTGGACGGCGCTCACGAGGCCCAGGCGCAGCGCCTCCTCGGCGTCGATCGCGTCGCCCGTGAAGATCAGCTCGCACGCTCGCGCCATGCCGACGACCCGGGGCAGGAAGTACGTGCCGCCCCAGTCCACGTGCAGGCCGCGCTTGACGAACGCCTCGGCGAACCGGGCGGTCGTGGACGCGAGGCGGATGTCGCACGCGAGCGCCAGGTTCATGCCCGCGCCCGCGGCGGCGCCGTTCACGGCGGCGATGACGGGCTGCGGGGCCTCGCGCAGCGCGAGGACCACGCGGTCGCGGACCGGCGCGATCTTCTCGAGCACGGGCCGCGCGACGCCGCGCGCGGCGGCGTCGTCCATCGCCTTGACGTCGCCGCCCGCGCAGAACCCGCGGCCCGCCCCCGTGAGGATGAGGCAGCGCACCGCGGGGTCCGCGCTCGCGCGGAGCACCGCGTCGCAGAGGTCCTCGCGGAGCGTGTCGCCGAGCGCGTTCAGGCGCTCGGGCCGGTTCAGCACGAGCGTCGCGATGCCGTCCTCGACCTCGTAGAGCAGGCACGTGTAGTCCATGCGGCGCCCCCTGCCCGGCGGCCGGGCACCGCGCATTCTCGCACAGCGGGTTGCGCGGGTGAAGCGCCCGGGGTAGCGTGCCCCGGAACCCGAGGAGGCGGCGATGACCCTGGACGAGGTGCGGGCGCGGATGCGCGCGGCGGGCGTCGAGATCCCCGAGGAGCGGCTCGAGCTGGTGCGGCGGCTCCTCACCGACGCGCTGGGCCCGGTCCGCGCGCTCGACGCGCGCGCCGCGCGGGCGCTCGAGCCGGCGGTGACGTTCGACGCGGCGCCGCCGCGGGACGCCGATGGTGGGTGACGAGCTGGCGTACGCGACGATCCGCGAGCTCGGCGCGCGCTTCCGGCGGCGCGAGCTGTCGCCGGTCGAGCTGGTCCGCGCGCAGCTCGCGCGCATCGAGGCGCTCGACCCGGCGCTCTCCGCGTTCGTCACGCTGACGGCGGACCAGGCGCTCGCCGACGCGCGGGCGGCGGAGGCGGCGCTCCGCCGCGGGGACCCGGGGCCGCTCACCGGCGTGCCGGTGGCGTACAAGGACCTCTACGCGACCCGCGGCGTGCGCACGACCGCGGGCTCCGCGCTCCTCGCCGACTGGGTCCCGGACCACGACGCCACCTGCGTCGCGCGCCTCGCGCGCGCCGGGGTGGTCATGCTGGGCAAGCTGATCACCCACGAGTTCGCCTTCGGCATCCAGTTCCCGGGCCACCGCTTCCGCCCGGCGCGGAACCCGTGGAACGCCGCCCACATCCCCGGGGGTTCGTCGAGCGGCTCTGGCGCGGCGCTGGCCGCGGGGCTCGTCGCGGGCTCGCTCGGCTCGGACACCGGCGGCTCGATCCGCGGCCCCGCGGCGTTCTGCGGGGTCGTGGGGCTCAAGCCCACGTACGGGCGCGCGAGCCGCGCGGGCGTCGTCACGCTCTCGTGGACGCTCGACCACACGGGCCCGATGGCGCGCACCGTCGAGGACGTGGCGCTCCTGCTCGGGGCGCTGGCCGGCCACGACCCGGCCGACCCGGCGTCCAGCCGGGCCCCGGTCGCCGACTACACGGCCGGGCTCGGCCAGCCGGTCCGCGGCCTCCGGATCGGCGTGCCCCGCGACTATTTCCACGACGGGCTCGACCCGGAGGTCGCGCGGGCGTTCGAGGAGGCGCTCGCCGCGCTCCGCGGGCTCGGGGCGCTCGTGGAGGACGTCGAGATCCCGCACATCTGGGACGCGTGGGCGTTCATGGCGATCATGCTCGCCGAAGCCTTCGCGTACCACGAGCGCGACCTGCGCGAGCGCCCGGGGCTCTACGGCGAGGTGCTGCGCGAGAAGATGCTCGCCGGGGCGCTCGTCAGCGCGAGCGAATACGTGCAGGCGCAACGGCTGCGCGCCCGGCTCGCCGGCGCGATGGCCGCCGTGCTCCGGCGGGTGGACGTGCTCGCCACGCCGACCACCCCGAAGCCGGCGCCGACGTTCGCGACCGTGCACGACCCCGACTTCCCGTTCGCGCGCAGCAACATGGCGCCGTTCAACATGAGCGGGCTGCCGGCGCTCGCCCTGCCGTGCGGGTTCTCGGCGAGCGGGCTGCCGCTCTCGCTCCAGCTCGCCGGGCGTCCCTTCGACGAGACCACGGTGCTGCGCGTCGGCCACGCCTACGAGCAGGCGACCGCGTGGCACCGCCGCCGTCCCCCTCTCACCCCCCTGACAGGAGCGATCCCGTGACAGCGATCCCAGTGGACTCCACGCGGCTCGCGATGCCGATCGGCGAGGCCATGTTCACCCAGCGCTCGATCCGCCGCTTCCGGCCCGACCCGATCCCGCCGGCGGACCTCCGGCTCTGCCTGGAGGCGGCGGTGCGCGCGCCGAACGGCGGCAACCGCCAGATCGCGCGCTTCCTCGTCCTCACCGACCACGCGGTGATCCGCGAGTTCGGCGCGCTCTATCGCGAGGCGTGGTGGGCCAAGCGGCGGGACGAGCGCGGCTGGACGCGGCCCGAGGACATCCCGCCCGAGGAGAAGACCTACCGGGCCGCGGCCGGGCTCGCGGACGAGATGAAGGACGCGCCCTGCATCGTGCTCGCCCTCGCGGAGCCGCCCGGGTGGGCCAACTCGGTGATCCCGGCGGCGCAGAACCTGATGCTCGCCGCGCGCGCGCTCGGCATCGGCTCGGTCCCGACGACGCTGCACCCCACGGTGATGGACCGGGTCCACGCGCTGCTCGGGATCCCCGGAGACGTGACCTTCCACTTCTGTATCCCGCTCGGCTACCCGCGCGGGAGCTTCGGCCCCACCCGGCGGCGGCCGACCGCGGAGACGACCTTCGTCAACCGCTGGGGTACGCCGCCGCCGTGGGCGTAGGGACGACCCCGGGCTCCAGGTCCAGCTCGAAGAAGTCGTTGTGCCAGTTGAACGCGACGCACTGGGTCGTGCGCCACACCAATTCCTCGAGCTGCCGCGGGGAGAAGCGCTCGGCGAGGAGGCCGAAGAGCCGCCGGCGGAGCCGGTGCACGACGCGCGGGTGGACGCCGGCGGCGACCGCGTGGATCCCGCACCACGCCAGGAAGTGCGCGAGGTCCACGACGAGGCCGTCCTCGCGCGTGAAGCCCGGGCGCGGCGGGAAGTCCCAGTCCTCGGGCAGCGGGCCCAGCCCGAGCGCGGCGAGCGCGTCGAGCTGCGCCGGGGTGAGGCCCGTCGCCGCTGCCAGCGGCGTGTGGTGGGCCACTCAGTAGCCGCAGCGGTTCAGGCTCGAGACGGCAACGATCGCCAGCTCGAAGTGGCGCGCCGCGACCGGGCTCGAGCGCTTGAGCTCGAGCAGCTCGCCCCAGATGTGCCGGAAGATCGTCGGCGAGTGCGCCATCGTCGCCCAGAGGTGGCGGAAGCGCGGGTAGGTCCGGGCGCACTCGTCCCAGAGCGGACGCAGCTCCTCGGGGCACTGCTCGCGCGTCAGCGGGGGCAGGAGCGCCATCCCGTCAGGCCTCCCCGACGATCCGGGGGAGGAGCTCGCCGATCGGGCCGCGGAGCACGGCGTCGGCCAGCCCGTCCATGTCGGTCGGCTCCGCGTTCACGATCACGACGCGCGCGCCGGCCTCCTTCGCCGTCGGCACGACGCCGGCGATCGGCCAGACCGAGAGCTTGGTGCCCACCGCGAGCATGAGGTCCGCGCGGCGGGCGGCGTCCTGGGCGCGGCGCAGGTCCTCGGCGAGGAGGCCCTGGCCGAACGAGATCGTCGCGGTCTTGAGGATGCCGCCGCAGCCCCGGCAGGGCGGGTCGGCCTCGCCCGCGCGGACGCGCTCGAGCGCCTGCTCGATCGGCGCGCGCGCGCCGCAGTCCAGGCACGCGACCTCGTGCAGCGTGCCGTGGATCTCGACGACGCGCGCGGGCGACGAGCCCGCCCGCTGGTGGAGGCCGTCCACGTTCTGCGTGATCAGCGTGTCGAGCTTGCCCCGGCGCTCCAGGGTGACGAGCGCCAGGTGGCCCGCGTTCGGCCGGGCGGTCCACGCGGGCGAGTGGAGGCGGCCCTGCCAGGCGCGCCGGCGCACCTCGGGGTCGGCCACGTAGTGCTGGAGCGTCGCGAGCCGCTCGGCCTCGGGGTTCCGGGTCCACACGCCCTGGGGCCCGCGGAAGTCCGGGATCCCCGAATCGGTCGAGATCCCCGCCCCCGTGAGCGCGACGATGCGCTCGGCCTCGTCGATCCACCGCCGGACCCGGTCGAGCATGCCGCTTCGTACTTTAACGGAACCGGGGCCGGGCATAAACTCCGTCCATGGTGTGTGCGCGCGTGACCCTCCGCGAGCACGTTCCGCTCGCGCCGTACACCACGCTCGGCGTGGGCGGCCCCGCGCGCTGGTTCGTCGAGGCGGCGGACGAGGCCGCCGTGCGCGAGGCGCTCGGCTGGGCGCGGGCGCGCGGCCTCCCGCTGCGCGTGCTCGGCGGCGGCTCGAACGTGGTCGTCGCCGACGCGGGCGTGGAGGGGCTCGTCGTGCGGCTCGTCACGCGCGGCGTCGAGGCGCGCGAGGCCGGCGGCGGGGTGGAGCTGACGGCGGCGGCGGGCGAGCCGTGGGACGCGCTGGTGGCGCGGGCGGTCGCCCACGGCTGGGCGGGGATCGAGTGCCTGAGCGGCATCCCCGGCCTCGTGGGCGCGACGCCGATCCAGAACGTCGGCGCGTACGGCCAGGAGGTGAGCGACACGATCACCGCGGTGCGCGCGCTCGACACGCGCGACGGTACGCTCGCGACGCTCGACCCGGCCGCGTGCGGCTTCGCCTACCGGGACAGCCGCTTCCGGAGCGGCGAGCCCGGACGCTTCGTGGTGCTCGCCGTGACCTTCCGGCTGCAGCCGGGCGGCGCGCCCCGCGTCGCGTACGCCGACGTCGAGCGCGACCTCGCGGCGCGGCGGGTCGGGACGCCCTCACTCGCCGACGTGCGCGAGAGCGTGCTCGCGATTCGCCGTGCGAAGTCGATGGTGCTCGACCCGGCCGACCCCAACCGGCGGAGCTGCGGCTCGTTCTTCACGAACCCGCTCGTCGACGCCGCCGACGCCGCGCGGGTGGCGCGGGCGGCGGGCGAGCCGGGGATGCCGCGCTGGCCCCAGCCCGACGGCCGCGTGAAGCTCTCCGCGGCGTGGCTCATCGAGCGCGCCGGCTTCGCGCGGGGCCTCTCCGAGGGGCCGGTCGGCCTCTCGACGCGCCACGCGCTGGCAGTCGTCGCCCACGAGGGCGCGCGCGCGAGCGACGTCGTCGCCTTCGCGCGGCGCCTCGCGGCCGCGGTCGAGGACCGCTTCGGCGTCCGGTTGACGCGGGAGCCGGTCCTCTGGGAGGCGTGAAGCCTCCCGTGGGAACCCGGCGCCCGCCGCGACCGACGCTCGTGCTCCTGTGCCGCCACGCCCTGACGGGGGCGACCGGCATCGTGCTGCCGGGGCGCGCGCCCGGCCTGCACCTCTCCGACGAGGGGCGGCGGCAGGCCGAGGCCCTCGCCCGCCGGCTCGGCGCGCTCCGGCGCATCGCCGCCGTGTACACCTCGCCCCTCGAGCGCGCGCGCGAGACCGCGCGGCCCGTCGCGCAGGCGCTCGGGCTCCCGCTCCGCGCCGAGCGGGGGCTGATCGAGTGCGACTTCGGCGACTGGACGGGACGCAGGCTCGCGCGGCTCGTGCGGCGGCCCGAGTGGCAGGCCGCGCAGCGGCACCCGAGCGGCTTCCGCTTCCCGGGCGGCGAGTCGTTCACCGGGATGCAG